>Ga0307984_1000374_pt1 | contig 20063 bp, 20 predicted proteins | sample EllFjometageno78_FD_203169 | JGI IMG/M metagenome (GOLD analysis project Ga0307984, IMG submission 203169) | Marine microbial communities from Ellis Fjord, Antarctic Ocean - #78 | ecosystem: Environmental > Aquatic > Marine > Unclassified | place: Southern Ocean | collected 2014-10-09
CGATTGCTTTATCTATAACGGCGAAGCCTGTTTGGGAGATTTCGATTCAAACGGGATCATCACGATCGCTGATGTGATGAATGTATTGGGCGAATTCGGCTGTCTCTTAGATTGTGAATACGACCTAGATTCAGATGGGGCAATCACCATAAGCGATTTCCTTATACTACTACAATTGTTAGGCAGTACTTGCTAAAGCTTGTTGCTCTTATTGATGTCTTAGAAAATAAGAGGATCGTTTGGTTTTAAAATTATATTTCAAAAAACCATTTTATATTGTTGGATATGGAAAAAGACGTACTACCTTTGGCGTCCGCTTCAGCACTAGGGTTTATGACCTAGTATATGACTGAATCGGAACCTCATCGCGGGGTGGAGCAGTTGGTAGCTCGTCGGGCTCATAACCCGAAGGTCGTAGGTTCAAGTCCTACCCCCGCTACAATGTCGAAAGACAAAAAAAAGGGCTAGTACACAAAGTGTTCTGGCCCTTTTGCATTTTAAACGCGTAACAAACCCAGTTTGTTTAAGTGGAGGAAATGCAAAAAGGTCGAACCAACACCCAAAGGGTGGTGGAATCCTTTTTTGTCTTTCGAACAATTGTAAAGCCCCTAATCAAGGGTCCATCGAGCGAACATCATGAGCGAGATAGTCCTACCCCCGCTACTACGAAAGAGCAATCAGAAATGGTTGCTCTTTTTTTGCTCTAAACTCAATGATAGCTGATGGCTATAACCAACATACTGTCTGGATCGTTAAACTAAAAAGAACATATACTCAGCTGTGTGGCTGGTTATACGAGTTATAAATATACAACTTAAAATGCCACACTTCAAGTAGAATGCGCCACACTTTGCGCCACACTTTCCACATTTGATCAACATCTAAAAGCTGAAACTTATTTCCAGAATATATTCTCATAAGTGCCTACCCCCTCTTGCGTAATTGATTTCCTTTTGAAGAAGGATCGTGAGGCTACCAGTCCTTTTATAGATCACAATAGCACCTGAATGTCTGAATGAATACAGCGTTTGCAGGTCATCTAAGACGTTAGATTGAGCTTTATATCGGCTCCATAGCGTCTTGAAATAGTCTGAGTTAAAAGGCTTCTCTTTACCTGTAAAGATGTTGTCTGTATCCTCACCTTTATGAAGGTAATTTATGATGTATTTCGTGTTAAATTTATTAAGATTTTAGGCAACCAAAGTGAACTATTAACGTCTATCTAATAGCCTGTTTCACCCTCTTTTTAGTTAAATAAATAAATAATATTATTGCTGTTTTATTAGTTACCAAAGACTGCTACTTAGTTGTTCAGTAATTCAATAGTTAATTGCTAATTAGCTAACATTTATCAGCTGACTTTGTGTTGTATATCTGCAATTTTTTATTGTTCTTTTTCTATTAATAACGCAAAACTTTCACAATACAATTTATTTTTCCCTCATAAATATAGGGATGTTCATTTTAATAATTTAATTCTAATTAATTCATGTCAGAAAAAGATATTATTACCTTAGTTAAAGCCTATAAGTCTAAAAATAAGCACCTTAGTCATAATATAGTAATTAATAATTGTCCTTGGACTAATGAGGCTATCAATATGTGCTTGAATGATATCCGAGATTATGGTGTAAAGGGATGGTTAGATCAAGAACCAGAAGCTATCGTTTCAAATTTCAAACAAGTAGCGCAAAACTTATCTGAAGAATTGATTCAAAATCTCGATTCAGGTCAGATTAATCAGCTGTTCATTTCTGTTTCAATAGGTAATGAGGTGTATGTAGAGTGTGATCATTTGAGTGAGGTAAAACAAACATTATCAGAATCAACTTTGCTTTTTGATATTCTCATGAAATATCTATCTATTTATAGATCAATTAAGAATGTATTAGCAAAAAAACACAGCAAATTATTATCTCATAAGACTATTATTCAAACATGCCAAAGAAACCAATTAAATTCATCATATTAAAAAACATCTTAAGTAATGAAATTTTCATTTTATCTATTAAAATTATTGTTATTATGATGATTCAAATATTTGCAATCAAATGCTTACTAAAATGAAAAGAAAACATAAATTTCTTATTGTTGTAATAATCCTCATTATTTTTTCATGTCTAAGGTCTTATTATAATTCGAATTACTGTAGTTATTGGAGTGATCTTTACTGTGATGAATCGGAATTATTAAAAATTAGTTATGATGAATTTACAAGGTGTGATAAGTGTGTAAGTCTTGTGACTGACAGAATGTTTGCGATTAAACTTCTCCAAAGCCATCCTGAAAACTTTTCTAATATCCAACATCATTTCACTAATGACCGAAAACTATTGTTGTTTGCAATTCAAAAAGGATATGTTCCAGATCTGTATGATGAAATTTTCTATGGAGATGTTGAATTAATGCGTGAGTTATCAAAATTTAGTCCTGCAGATAATTTAATGTGGATAATAGCTCCTGATTCAATAAAAAAAGACTCAATTGTTATGGATAATCTGTTATCTAAAAATTCATTTTTGTTTCTTTTGCACTATAATGAAATCATAGAGACAACAACTTTGAAGAATTACATAAAGAAATGGAATATAAATGAATTAGAAAATTCCATGGCTATTTCGTGGGAAACTGATTCTTTAATTAAAATATGTTCGGATTTCGAATTTATGTCGAAACTTTCAGATTCAAAAAAAATGTATCTCACAAAAGAATTGAGATATAAATTGGATGTCATGAGACTTCAAAAGCAATAAATCGATAGTTAATTTACGCCTTGTAAAACATTATCTCTTTAAATTGTAAACTTTATAATTCGGCTGATTACAGAAGAATGAAAGCAAATTAAAACTCAAGACAGAAGCTATGTACACTACCGAAGTAAAAATATTTGCAGATAACAAGGACACGCTTAATTGGTTTGAGCAATTATGGTGCGGAGCTGAAAACTCTGCAATTGGAATTGATGGCGTATTTGGTGGTGATATAGGTGATTCGATATCAGACAGAATTGGTGATTCGTTTATGGAAAGATATGACGACTGGATTAGTGATGACCATTACTATTTCTCGATTCATACGAGAAAATACGTTCCTTATGAACTGTTGCACAAAATCGTTGCGATGGTGGAAGCAAAAGACGAAGACTCCTTTGTTAGTGGACGCTATTGGGAAGAATCATTTGGTGAAATTGGGACATTTGATATTTGCGCTGACTCTAAAGAGGTTTGCGAATCGTCTGTTGATGTGGATTGGAGCGATGAATTCTATTGGGATAATCAAGTAGAACCTGCTTTTAAAGCTATTGAATTGTAAAGTTAAAGATCTAGGGGGGAAAAGATTAAGTCAATTGTGAGCTAATCTAAAACATCCTTAAAAAATAGAAGAACTTGTGCGTAGAGACTTTTATTTAATATTAAATAGTCTAATTCATGATCTTCATTCAGGACATTTACGTCCAACCCCGCAGGCTTGCCATCAACATGAGTAGGTATGCCATCAACAATACCCTTATTAGTAAATTGCCATAAAGTCCACTTATTTGAGTCTAATAAATTTGGTGGGATAGTATTATATCTAGCAATACTCCAGTAGTAGTTTAAGTATTTATCCTTTAAATATGTATTGTAAAATCTTTGAGTGGAATATAAGAGTGGTTTTCTACCATAGTATTCTTCAATAAGAAACAGAAATTCCTGAAGCCTTTCATTAAACACCTTACTGCTCAGATTTTTTTTATTATCTTCTATATCTATCATTGGAATAAGATCCTGTTTGTCCTTAGCTACTTTTTTCTTGAAAAACTCAAACTGATCCTTCACAGATGAAGTTGTCCTGAAGAAATGATAACTACCAACCATGTGATTATTTTTCTTTGCTTCCCGTATGTTATAAGCATACTTGGCATCTAACAAGTCAGAACCTTCCGTCGCTTTAATATAAACAAACTGAATATCATGACCATTCCAAGACTTAACTTTAGTCCAATCAATATCTCCCTGATAATGGCTAAGATCAAGACCATATGTTTTGCCAAGATTTTCAGATTGACACGCTAGCAAAAACATGCATAAGAGTGATGAGGTTAGTGTGGTTAGTATCTTATTCATATCGCTAAAATTAACGCTCTGCTTAGGGTTAGATGCATTTTAATAGATCTTTATTCCATATTCATTGACCTCTCGATCTAGTTTCCTTGCATCGCCAGAAACAATGTCTAAGAGCTGCCAGAAATCTTTGCTGTGGTTTTTAACCCTTGTATGCACCAATTCGTGTAGAATGACATAATCGACAAGATGATCAGGCAAACGCATAAGGTGGAGGCTTAGATTAATATTGTTTTCAAACGAACAGCTGCCCCATCTTGTTTTAGAATTCTTAATGGCAACCTTTTTATATTCAAACCTGTGCTTGGCAGCCAATTCTTTGACTCTGCTAGGAAGATGAATCTGGGCTTCCTGTCTCCAGGCAAGCTCTATCGCCTTGCGAATTTCATTTTGCACATCAGCATCTTCAATGTTACTTGAGTGAGGTATTGCAACTGAGATTTTGTTATTTCTGACTACAGTCTTCACCGTTTCTGTATCAGAAAAACTCATCTCTAGATGATGTGATCTGGTTTGGAACTTAGTGTCAAGATTAAAGACTGTAAGTAATCCTTCTGCTTTTTGCATCTTAGACAAGTGGGTTTTAATCCAACCGATGCGTTGCTCAGTGGCTTCTTTTGCTTTGTTAAAACTTACAGAATAAGGCACAGAAACACGCACTCCTACAAAAGGTTTGACCGTGATGTTCAAACGCTTGGCACGATGACTGCGGAAAAAGGTCACATCGACACCCTGTATATTTAACGTAATCTGTCTAATTAGTTGTTATTCTGTGATAGACATTGAATTAATTCATCTAATACATCAAATGTATTTTTGAGTTATCCTTCCAACCTGCAGAAAACTGATTCTCTGTAAAGCAAATAATAAGATCGGCTGAAAATTTATTATCTGTGAAATAAATGACTTTATCAGCAGAAAACTGGTTATCTGTGAAGTACCACAAACCTTTGTTTTTTGTAGCTGAAAATTGAGAGTCAGATTTAAAAACTATTAAATCAGCAGAAAACTGATTATCTGTAACATAAACGGAGACGTCAGCTGAAAATTGATTGTTTGTTGAATAAATCAGTTGAGCAGGAATTGATGACGACGAGAATATTCCAAGAATAAGTAAAATAAAACTAACTTTTAGAAATGATTTGGGCTTCATAAAACTTAAGGAATAGAAGGGAGTTATGTGTGATTTAAAATACGATTTCATAATAAATAAAGTTGATTATATATTTTTATTAAGAATACAAAACAATCCAAACTCATAATAGCATCAATAACAGAACAATATAAAGATATAGACCCAACAATAGATTAAAAAATAAAAGTTCATTAAATTGTACTGAGCAAGTGAAAATATTTCATCTGTATAGTATTATTGCTTTTCATGCACCAAGACCCCACAAAACTGAAAAGCTCAAGGCCACTGGCTTACATTCGGCTGGCACTGATCCTATTGATATTGATATTGTTAGTCTCTCTTAGTGTAATTCTAAGAATTGTATTATTCTTTGTGTCACGGCACTACTTTTTAAGAGTCAATGTGAGATGGATTATATATCCATTTTCAAGACTTTTAATGAGAATTATCGGAGTACGTTTAACGGTGATGGGAGAAATTTCAAAATCAAATTTATTAATCGTAAGCAATCATCAGGGAGTCATAGATTCTCTTCTTCACATGGCGCTATCACCTTGTATGGTGATCTCCAACACTGATGTTCAAAAACTGAAAATCATTGGTAAGATTATGGGATTGCTGGGATTTGTATTTGTGGACAGGTCAAGAAGGAAATCTATTAAAGAACTCTTAGCCCCAACCATTAAAATGATTACAAAGTCTCATGTGAATATGAGTTTTTTTCCGGAAGGAAGGTCAAATAATGGAGTTGAAATCCATCCATTTAAGACACCCTTTTTCAATATAGCTATCGACTCAAATTCAGGGGTACAACCATTCGCTTTCAAATGGACTCATGCAAATGGGAGTAAGTTATCCAAGGAACAATTAGAAATATTTACCCACAACGTTCATGACGGATTTATCGTGAATCATCTCATAAATATCTTTGGTTTCAGGGGGAAGAAACTTAGCGTTAAGGTTCTAAGTGAGATTACTCCCGAAGAAATTAGAAAAAACAACTGGACTAGAAAGGATGTGTCTCAACAATCTGAAACAAGTATTCGGGCAGCCATGCAGGAAAATGATTGGTAAAGATGTGCGGGAGTAAGTATATTGGAACCTTAAACAGCTCATCCCGTTATCGTATATTAAGTGTCCAAGACATTTTAATATCTGCAGGAAAGTGTACCTTTGCAGTAGAATGAAAGAAAAAGATAAAGAATCTGATAAGGCGTCTTCAGGCTTACCTGAAATGCCAAATCTTCCTCCCATGCCGTTGTCAGCGAACATGAGTAATGAGGCATCTACAGCAATAGATTATCCAGAGGGACATAGGGCTGGGTTTGTGAATATCGTAGGTTCACCCAACGTTGGGAAGAGCACTCTCATGAATAAACTCGTGGGTGAAAATATTAGTATTATAAACAAGAAAGCCCAAACAACACGACACCGCATTATGGGGATCGTGAATCAACCAGATTGGCAAATAGTTTATAGTGACACACCAGGTGTTCTTGACCCTGCATACAAATTGCAGGAAGGGATGATGAAGTTTGTGAAAACTGCCCTACAAGATGCGGACGTACTAATTCTCGTGACCGATGTTTATGAATACGGCATCGCCCATGAAGCTACTTTTGAGAAGATAGCAAAAATGGAAATCCCCGTTTTTATTCTAATTAACAAAGTAGATTTAGAGGGGCAAGATGTCGCTATGGAGAGAGCGGAGTATTGGAAAAGGCGCATGCCTAATGCGCACGTTGCGCCTATTAGCGCACTTCATAATTTCAATGTAGATACTCTCCTTGAAAGCATCGTAGAGAAGCTTCCTTTAGCACCGCCTTTCTTTCCCAAAGACGAACTCACGGACAAGCCTATGCGCTTTTTCGTTTCTGAAATCGTTCGGGAGAAAATCCTCACTCATTACAAGCAAGAAATACCATATAGTTGTGAGGTTGTCGTTGAAGAGTTCATAGATGAGCCTACTATATTTAAAATAAGAGCTGAAATTCGTGTCGCTCGTGAGTCGCAGAAGTATATCGTAGTGGGAGCCGGGGGAAGAATGATTAAACGAGTAGGAACAGACTCCCGCAAAGAACTAGAGTCATTTTTAGGCAAGAAAGTCTTTCTAGATTTGTACGTGAGGGTAGATAAGGATTGGCGCAATGACGAAGGCAAGCTTAAACGCTTCGGATATTTCGATTAATTTGTACAAACTCAATTCAAAGCAGTGATATACTTCCCTCCCGCTAAGATTAACCTAGGTTTGAAAATTCTAGGCAAGAGAGCGGATGGGTTTCACGAAATTCAAAGCATATTCTTACCTACAAACTGGTGTGATGTGCTTGAAGTGGTCGTTGTAGAGAATGGCGAATTGGGTAAACTTAATTTTACCTGCTCAGGGATAGAAATTTCTGATGACAACTTATCGAACACGGTAGTGAGGGCACATCAATTGTTAAGTGAAAGCTTCAATTTCCCTGAGATAGATGCAAGACTTCTTAAAATCATACCTACTGGAGCTGGTTTAGGAGGTGGTAGTTCTGACGGATCTTTTATGCTCAAAGCAATAAATGAATTGTGTAAACTCGGGATCTCAAATGAAGAATTGAAATCACTGGCTTCTCAACTTGGAAGTGACTGCCCATTCTTTATAGACAACATACCATGCTTGGTTTCAGGAAGAGGTGAAATAACAGGCCCCCTACCATTCAGTCTAGAAGATTTCAAGATAAATAAGCTGAGTATTCTAGTTATACACCCCAGAGTACATGTGAATACTGGACTAGCTTTCACATTACTGAATCAAGAACTGAGTGAGAAAAAATTGCAGTTCCCGAAACTTCCCTTACTCCCACTTAAGCAATGGAAAGAAGTTCTACATAACGATTTTCAAATTCCAGTAGTCAGTAAGCATCCTGAAATTTTAAATGCCATAAACATTATTGAAGACTCCGATGCTGAATATGTTCAAATGACGGGCAGCGGTTCTTCTGTGTTTGGCTTATACAGAACCGAAAATTACAACAAGGATTTACTTAAAACGGCAATAAAAAAAGCTGATAAATTAGGGTTTTCGACCTATTTCGGGGCTTTATAATAAATCCAAAATCCCAGTACAGTAAATAGGACATTGGGGAGCCAGGCTGCTATGAACTGAATTTCACTTACGCTCACAGGTAAAAATTCCGGAGGAGAAGCGGTTGCAGCAAAAACAGAAATCATTCGTGAGGCAAATACGAAGGTAAAACCGACCAGAACCGCAAGGAATAAATGTATCCCCACTCCGCCACGCTGTTTTCTAGAAGCTATTCCTACACCTAAAAAGGTGAGAACAAAAATGGCAAAAGGGGTTGATGTTCTAGAGTGGCGTGTGAGATCCAGTGAACAAACATCTGCGCCGCTGAACCTAACTTGGTCAATGTACCTGATTAATTCTGGGGTAGGCATCGTATTTACAACGGCTTCTCTTTGCGCGAAGTCATCAAGACGCATTGTCAAAGCGGTATCTAAACGATTTACAAATCGAAAAGACTCAGTCCCGTCATCATTAAAGTCACGGACGCTCACATTCACAAGCCGCCATAAACTATCCTCAGAAATCCAGGTTCCTTTTGCTGCGACTATTCGCTGCTCGAGTCGGCTCTGCTCATCATCCCATCTCTCAAGTTGGAATCTATAGCCAGTTGCTCTGCTGTACGTAATACTTCTGAAATATGCGATGGTGCCAGGAGTAACTTCACGATAAAGGTTTTGGTCTTTAACATGGAAATTAACATGAATCCACTCCATTTCGAAATCAACCTTACTTTTATTTGCAGCTGGAACAATGAAGTGAGTTAATATTAACGAAATCGCCACCAAAAAAGAGGCCGCGATGAAATAAGGTCTTAAAAATCTACGGAAAGGCATCCCGCCACTCAGCATCGCGATAATTTCTGTTTTTTGGGCTAGCTTACTTGTAAACCAAATTATAGTTAGAAAAACTATAAACCCACTCAACATGTTGGCGAAGAAAAATATAAATGAAAAGTAGTACTTGATCGTTTGCCACAACGGAGCCTCATTTTCCAACAAACGACCAATATTTTCTACCAAATCAAATATTACGGCAACAACACAAAACACTCCCAACATAAAGAAGAAGGTTTTAAGAAATTTTCCAATAATATATTTATCTAATCTTGTCACTTGCTTATCAGAGCCTTTGAGACACTTGGATTACCATTTTATTTTTCCATTCTAAAAAATCACCAGCTTTTATGTGCTTCCTTGCCTCTTTAACCAAGTCAAGATAAAACGCAAGGTTATGTACACTTGTTATATACATCGCAAGTAACTCATTTGTCCTTATTAAATGTCTAACATAAGATTTGCTATACATTTTATCTACTACCGCTGATCCGGCAGGATCTAATGGGGAGAAATCGTGCTCCCACTTTTTATTCTTAATATTGACAATACCATTCCAGGTGAACAATGTACCTGTCCTCGCATTTCTTGTGGGCATGACACAATCAAACATATCCACGCCAAAAGCAATATTTTCAAGAATATTCGCTGGAGTACCCACACCCATCAAGTATCTCGGCTTATCCTTTGGAAGAATCCCGCAAACCAACTCGCTGGTTTTATACATTTCTTCTATCGGCTCACCTACACTTAACCCACCTATAGCATAGCCATCAGCATCAATAGACGTGATATATTCAGCTGATTGTTTCCTTAAATCGCTAAAACTTCCGCCTTGTAAAATTGGAAAAAGCGCTTGATTGTGCCCGTATTTTGGTTCCGTTTCAGCAAATCTAGTAAAACACCTTTCAAGCCAACGATGGGTTCTCTCCATAGACTTTTTTGTGTAATCACGGGTACTTGGGTAAGGTGGACATTCATCGAATGCCATAATAATATCCGCACCTATGGTTCTCTGAATATCTACAACATTTTCAGGCGTGAAGTTTATTAAATCACCATTAATGTGATTCCTAAACTGAGCCCCCTCTTCCGTTAATTTCCTATTGTGGGCTAAACTATAAACTTGAAATCCACCACTGTCAGTTAATATGGGCCCATCCCAACTCATGAATTTGTGAAGTCCACCTGCCATTTCAAGGGTCTCTATACCTGGTCTCAAGAACAAATGATATGTGTTCCCTAAAATGATTTGAGCATTAACCTCCTCTTTTAACTCAATTTGAGGTACCGCCTTTACTGTACCTACAGTACCTACCGGCATAAAAATAGGAGTCTCAATTTCTCCATGATCAGTAACTAAACGTCCAGCTCTTGCACTAGACCCAGGATCACACGCTTCTAAGGTAAATTTCAACTTTTTTTCTTTCAAGTTTATTCGACACTCTCGTTGAATACCGTTTTGCAAATGTAACTTGGGACATTCATAATGAAGACAATCTCACAAAAGTAATGCTAGGAACTCTTTTCAACACTGCAGCCGTTGCCCTGGGCTCCACCATAGGACTGTTATTCCGAAAACATATCACTTCGGAAAACCAAACTCAAATCCTTACTATTTTCGGGATCTTCACAATAGCCTTAAGCATCAATATGATGAGTGAAATGGCTTCTCCCATAGATATTTTCATAGCGCTAATCATTGGCTCTGTCCTAGGCCAAACCCTTTCGCTTCACTCTAGACTAACTGCCTTGACTGCAAAACTGAACATGGGCACTGGATTCATTAAAGCATCCGTTCTATTCTGTGTAGGTGGTCTTACAGTCATCGGGTGTATGGAAGAAGGCATTAGATCCAATTACAGGTTGCTATATATTAAAGGTATTATGGATCTCATTAGTTCAGTTTTCCTAGCAGCAGCGCTCGGGCGAGGAGTGTTATTCTCCGCCATAGGCGTACTTATTTTTCAAGGCACACTTACATTTTTATTTTTCAGCATCGGATCCAGCATACCCGCAGATTTAATCATAGACTTAACTGCGACAGGCGGTATACTTCTTCTTGCTCTTGGGTTAGATCTAAGCAACATAAAAAAGTTTAACATCATAGACCTACTCCCGGCATTAGTAATTCTACCTATTATTAACTTACTTCACAGCTTAATAAAACTATCGATAAATGGGTTGGGGATCTAAAAAGCATTGCTCAAAAAAAAATCTTTCAAAACTCATTCATGGCTTGAGTGCCCTGCTAATTCTATGCTTGCTATTTTTTTCTTACAAATATTTCATCAAAGCTCCCCTAGATGTTAATATAAACAGCTGCTCTCAATCAGCCTTCAATAACTATTCTAATGACGTCTTTAAATCTGCAATAGAGTTCAACCTCCCATATGAATATCTAATGTCACTAATTCAATTAGAATGCTCTGGACTTAAACCTGCCGGCGGAAGGTTTGAACCCCACGTATACAGGCAATTGAAAAAGGTGCAAGTGGGATCTCTGAAGAATTACGAAAATGTAACCGCTTCTCATCTACATGACGCGTCAGACGAAGCAATAAGGAATCTATCTACATCTTGGGGGCCCTTTCAATTAATGGGGTACAAATGCATTTTACTTGATGTTAAGATTCGTGATATAAGAGGGTCAAACGGAGTTCATTACGGGACCCAATGGATCAACCTCACGTATGGCAATCGGCTCAGAAAAGCCGAATACAAACACTGTTTCCACCTTCACAATACTGGTAAACTTTACCCAAGTACAGGCCTACCTACCACACATGATCCGCAATATGTTCAGAAAGGCCTTTCAGGAATAAAGCATTTTAGCACCCTAAATAATTAACCTTACAACGATAGGCTATGCCCGCAAATAAATTCGCTCTACTCCGATATCGCATCATTGATCGATGTATTAACAATACCGGAAACCCCTATCCTTCCAAGGAAAATCTACGCACTGCATGTGAAGAAGCCTTGTATGGAAGTGACGGTGAACACATAAGCGTAAGTACCATAGAAAAAGATATTTGGTCTATGAGAAATGAATCTGAATTGGGATACTACGCACCTATTTCATACCACAGGGACCACAAAGGATATTTCTACGAGGATGAAGGATACAGCATAAATGAAGTCCAATTAAATGAAGATGACCTTGACGCAATTAGATTCGCCGCTAACACACTTATTCAATTTAGAGACGTACCGATTTTCAAACAATTTGATCAGGCTATAGGAAAGATTGCGGATAGGCTGTCTGTTGCGCCAAACCTAGATACAACAGGCGTGGATAAATACATGCAATTTGAATCTACCCCCTCAGCGCGTGGCTCAAAATATCTATCCCCCCTTTTACATGCTGCCCGCAACAAACATCCTATTATTCTTAGCTACAGAAAATTTTCTGGCGAAACTGAAAAAAAATATTCTGTTCATCCATACTTATTGAAAGAATATAGAAATAGATGGTATTTATTAGCTTGGGATCCAGAAATGGAATTTATTCGAACGTTCGGGTGTGACAGAATTAAAGCAATTAATACGGATGAAAACACCAAGTTCACAACTTCATCAAAGTTTGATTCAGATGAGTATTTTTCTCACACTGTAGGAATAACAGTCATTGACAATTCACCTCCTGTAAAAGTCACATTAGAATGCGACCCTATTCTCGCTCGTTATCTCACGTCACAACCACTTCATCCATCTCAAAAAATCACGAACCGTGCAGAATTATATACAATATCACTAAATGTAATTATAACCTATGAATTGATTCAGTGGATCATGGGGTATTCAGCTGAGGTTACAGTAAAATCTCCGCAGAGTTTAAAAGAAATTTTAACACATAGATTAACTAAAGCACTTAAAATGAGCGCAACGTAAATAGATTGAGTAGTGGATTAATTGCTTTGTAGTGTAGAGATTAATAATCACCATAAAAACACTCGCAATGTCTATCCCACTTAACACCTACTCTCACACTGCAAGCACATCAATCACGAACTTGTCTGATGCAAGACTCTGGGTAAGTTCTTTTCCTCGTCCCAAAGGATTTAGCCCTTACGCTTGGAGTACAACGAAAAGAATCGCACTTGAAGTTTGGAAGTGTTATTTCTTCAATCGAGCGTTTGACCGGACTGTGAATTTTATGCACCCTTCATTTTATTTAATGATTAGAACTCCTGAAGGATACCCATTGTTAGTTGAACGTTCGATTAGAGGACTGGAATATCCAAATAGATAGAGAATAATTATTGTTTTTGAAAAAGGATTCATATATTGCTAAAACACTATTAGTCGTGCTTTTCTAACCACCTGTCGTTATTAACCCCTGACTCATAGGCGTTATTACCTATGACAAGGATTGCAGCAAATACTGAAAACACTCTGAATCGAGAGCTACAAACTCGTTTGGGCAAAGTTCCCGCATCCAATCAGAAATATGCTGGAGTCATCATATCGTACTCTGGTACTTTAGACACCCCCTCTGCAGATTCTATTTTACAACTGACAGAAAATTCTATATTATACACTGGTGGCTCTATTTCCGAAATGAAAAGAGTATGTGAAATATTGATAGAGTGCTTTCAAAATGTAAGTAGACATGGCTGGATTGATGAATTGGGTGAAACGTTCTTACATCTATCAATAGAACACAATCCTTTTGGATATCAAATACATTGCAGAAATATTGTTGACTTAGAAATGGCCTCAACTCTCAAGCTTAAGTTAAACGAAGTCAACGGCTTGAATTTATCACAATTACGCAAAAAATATGTTGAGACGCTGTGTGAAAATGAATCACAAAATAAAGGAGTTGGACTGGGGCTTTTAAATATGGCTAAAAGAAGTGTTGGCCCTCTGGAGTACGAACTAATTAAACAAGACAACAGTGATTTACTTTTATTTTATTTAACAATAACAGTTCAACGATAAAATAAAAATTAAGTTTTTCTTTCTTTCTTTTTAGCAGCAGGGAATAATATATTATTTAATATTAACCTGTATCCAGGAGAATTGGGGTGGAGATTGAGATCTGTAGGAGGATCATTAACCATATGCTTATAATCCTCTGGGTCATGACCTCCATAGTACGTCCATTGCCCTCTCCCTAATTCACCATGGATATATTTTGCAGTAGATAAATTTCTATTATCTCCCATCACTGTAACATCTGGCCTGATAAATTCCTTACGAAAAGATGTTGTTTGTCCCATAAAACCTGTTATGACTCTTTTGTGACTTTGAGTCAACATTGTAGGAACAACATCCCATTTTGCAGAAAAATCGAACAACGTAAAGAAATCATTGATTTGTTTAATATCTCTGTGATCCATCGTTCCATCAATATCTGAAAACTCATAAATCAAAGGGTCCATTTCTAAATTGTAATCCTGAAAAGCAAGACCTTCAGGGAAATTAAGCTTTGAATTGGCTTGAGAATCAGAAGGGTCACCATCAAACATTGGATCACATATATCTACTTCTTGAGCTGCTAAAGCAATATCAAATGAATCCGTTCCTGAACACATCGTAAACAAAAACCCTCCTCCTAAAACAAAATTCCTTAAGGTTAAACTAACCTCTCTTTTCATTTCACTCACTTTTTGGAATCCCATAAAACTAGCAGAAGCATTTTGTGAATCTACCTCATCTTGATACCAAGCAGCAGTTCTGTACGCCTTATAAAATTTACCAAACTGGCCGGTGAAATCCTCATGATGAAGATGTAACCAATCATATTTCGGTAAAACTCCAGATAAAACCTCTTCATCATAAACTGTTTCGTAAGGTATTTCCGCATATGTAAGCACAAGGGTAACAGCATCGTCCCAAGGCAGTTTTCCAGCAGGACTATAAACAGCAATTTTAGGGGATTTTTCTAACTTAACAGTCTCCATGTTCACTTCCGAGTCAGAAATCTCGTTTAATATCTGTGCAGCTTGAACATCCGCAATAACTTGAAATGAAACCCCTCTAATCACACATTCTTCAGCAATATCATTCATATTAGGCAGCATAAAACTACCTCCCCTATAATTCAACAACCACTGTGCTTCAACACCATTTCCCAATACCCAAAACGTGACTCCATAAGCCTTCAAATGATTCGCCTGGCTATCATCCATTGGGATAAGTATCTTAGATGCGAACCCCTGAAAAGAAATGAGAATGATACACCCAAGAAATAAAAATCTTTTCATAGAATTAATATGGCGGTTCCTCTTCTATATCCTTATTCATCTTAGAACCAACAGTTATTGTTCCCGAATTCGAAAATGCCTTGTTGGCAGGTATAGAATCTCCAGAAAACCCATTGTCCGAAAAGGCATTGTAATCTTCAAACTTAGCAAGTCTTTTAACAAACTTCATATAAACTGTCCCTAATCCACCATGCCTATGCTTGGCCAAAATAAACTCAGCCAAACCATTTGTATCAAGACCTTCTTCATGATCTGTAAATCCGTAGTACTCTGGTCTATAAATAAATGAAACGATATCAGCATCTTGCTCAATGGCACCTGACTCACGCAAATCTGACAACATCGGACGTTTATCTCCGCCTCTTGTCTCAACCATACGACTAAGCTGAGAAAGTGCAATTACAGGAATATCTAATTCCTTAGCAATCGATTTAATTGATCTTGAAATAGATGAAATTTCCTGCTCTCTATTCCCTCCCTTTCCACTAGAGTTAGAAGTCATTAATTGCAAATAATCTATAACTACCAGGTCGATTCCATGAGTAGATTTCAGTCTTCTGCACTTTGCTCTTAATTCAAAAACATTTAAACCAGGAGTATCGTCAATAAATAAGGGAGCCTTAGACAGCTTACCGATTCTATCATGAAGTTGCTGATATTCATGGTCTTCAAGTGTACCCTTTCTAAACTTATCTGAACTAATGCCTGTCTCTGCAGCAATAAGCCTTTGCACCAATTGAACTGATGACATTTCTAAACTAAAAACCGCAACCGGAATGCCCTGATCTACAGCAACATTCCTTGCCATAGTCAATACAAAAGCCGTCTTACCCATACCAGGCCTAGAAGCTAGCACAATCATATCTGACCTCTGCCAACCTCCCGTTAAGTTATCTAAATCAGTAAATCCAGAAGGGACACCACTTACACCTCCATCCTGTGACCTTGCTTTGTCGATATTGTCTATTGCCTTTTTGACAACAGAGCTCATTGTTTCATAACTCTTTCTGATATTCCCTTCAGCAACCTCAAAAAGTCCAGACTCTGCTTCATCTAGTAAATCAAAGACATCCGTCTTCTCATCAAAAGCTTTTTCTATAATATTACTTGAAACTCTTATTAATTCTCTTTGAATGTGTTTTTGAGAAATGATTCTCGCGTGAAACTCCACATTCGCTGTACTAGCTATTCTGGTAGTTAAATTAGCAATCGTAAAAGCTCCTCCAACTAATTCGAGGTCACCTGACTTCCTTAATGCCTCGGTAACAGTCAATAAGTCAATAGGTTCAGAATCGTTAAATAAATGCTGAATAATATCAAAAATCTTACTGTGAGCTGGCCTGTAAAAACTTTCAGGCCTTAAAACATCAATGACAGCATTAACAGCAGATTGCTCAAGCATCATGGCACCTAAAACAGCTTCCTCCAAATCAATCGCTTGAGGTATGACACGCCCAAGAGGTGTTTCTGTAGATGACAATCTATTTTGTGTCGATAGGCGATCCGTAGTTTTTGACATTGAATTGGGAGATGGAGATACTTTCATTATTACAAAGCGCAAGTTAAGCGTCAACAGACATCATATAAGAATCGTTTTTTAACAATCAATTGACGCTGTTTTCAACATTCACAATCCAAATTCTTTTTTCACCTCATTAACTCTATCTAACTTCTCCCAAGGAAACAATTCAACTTCTAGTTCTACTCTATCTCCTCCTTTAAAAGCTTCAAATGATTTAGTTACTACTTTCGGGGTTCTCCCCATATGACCGTAAGAAGATGTTTCAGAATAAATTGGAGTCCTAAGATTAAATCTTTGTTCAATTTGATAAGGTTTCATAGGGAAAACACCTGCTATTTTAGCAGCAATTTCACCGTCAGAAAACTTAACCTTAGAAGTACCATAAGTATCAACATACAAGCCAACAGGCTCAGCTACACCAATCGCATACGCCACTTGAACTAAAACTTCATCACAAACACCAGCAGCAACCAAGTTTTTAGCAATATGTCTAGTAGCATAAGCCGCAGACCTATCCACCTTGGAAGGATCCTTACCACTGAATGCACCTCCACCATGGGCACCTTTACCACCATAAGTATCAACAATAATTTTTCGTCCGGTTAAACCTGAGTCACCATGAGGGCCACCAATAACAAACTTACCTGTAGGATTAACGTGCAATTTATAATCATCCTGAAATAAATCTTGAACACGTTGACTCATTTGAGCCTTAACTCTTGGAATTAAAATCTCAGACACATCTTTCTTTATTTTCTGAAGAATCAAATCATCTGTAGACTCAAAACCGTCATCGTGTTGTGTTGATATCACAATCGCTTCTATTCTTTCAGGAGTCCCATCATCTGAATATTGAATGGTTACTTGACTTTTTGAATCCGGTCTCAAATATGTCATTACCTCGCCTGACTTTCTTATTTGAGCAAGCTCAAATAGAAATCTGTGTGCTAAATCCAACGGCAAAGGCATGTAATTATCTGTTTCTCTACATGCATACCCAAACATCATCCCCTGATCACCGGCGCCTTGGTCTTCTGGATTTTCTCTAACAACCCCCTGATTGATATCCGCAGATTGTTCATGAATCGCACTAAGAACACCACAAGACTCCGCATCAAATTTATATTCACTTTTCGTGTAGCCGATTTTTCTAATCGTATCACGAGCTATCTTCTGAACATCAATGTACGCGTTCGAGTTGACTTCTCCTGCAAGAATAACCTGTCCAGAAGTAACTAACGTTTCGCACGCTACTTTGCTGTTCGAGTCAAATGCTAAAAAGTGATCAATTAAAGCATCGGAAATCGCATCAGCAATTTTATCTGGGTGTCCCTCAGAAACTGACTCAGAAGTAAAAAAATGGCTCATAGTTCTAAAAATATATTGTAGTCAAAAATAACTAAACTCATTGTTCATTCAATCATTAGATGATGTATAATTATCATACTGTAGTAATTCGACACTTACTCGAATAACAAGTCAATTAAACCTGGGTTTAATATCAACTCACTAATGAATATGGATTTACTTAATAAAAGCCGGTATTACTTCTTCCTAAAAAACAATCTCACTGCAACCCCTGTCAAATCAAATTCTTGTCTGATTTGGTTTTCAATGAATCGCTTATATGGATCCTTAACGTATTGAGGGAGGTTGCAGTAAAAAGCAAACGTTGGGGTTTGGGAAGGCAGTTGGGTCACATACTTAATTCTTACATACTTCCCCTTATAAGTTGGAGGAGGGAGCCTGTCCATGATCGGGAGCAAGAAATCATTCAGCTTACTTGTAGTAATCTTTCTACCTCTATTCACGTTCACTTCAAGAGCTAACTCTAGGGCCTTGAAAATTCTTTGTTTTTTCAGATTAGATGTAAAGATGATTGGAACATCCCGAAATGGTGCAATTCTTTCACGAATTTTTTCCTCAAACTCGCCCATGGTATTGTGATCCTTATTGATCTTATCCCACTTATTTACAACAATCACTACACCTCTATAACTGTCTACTATCTGCCAAAAAATATGTAGATCCTGCTTCTCCATTCCATCTTCTGCATCCAAAAGAAGAAGACACACATCACTTTTATCAATCGCCTTAACAGTTCTAACTGTAGAATAAAATTCTAGATTATCCTCAATTTGCTTGCGTTTTCTAAGACCCGCTGTATCTATTATCTCAAAGTCAAAGCCAAACATATTATACCTCGTATGGACGCTGTCTCTGGTAGTTCCAGCTATATCAGTGACAATATTACGTTCCTTTCCTACAAGAGTATTAATTAGGGTTGACTTCCCTACGTTTGGTCTTCCCACAACAGCAAGGCGGGGTAATCTATCTTCATCTTCTTCTGGCTCAACAGGCAATTTACTTACCAATGCGTCTAACAACTCACCAGTACCAAAACCATTGTTGGCAGAAATTGAAAAGACCTGGTCAGACAATCCTAAAGAATAAAATTCAGAGCTACCCACATCATGAGCTGAAGTATCAACTTTATTGCAGACAACCATTACAGGCTTACCTGCCTTACGTAAAAGATTAGCAATATCTAAGTCAAGGTCTGTAACCCCAACTGCTATGTCAACCATAAATAGAATCAAATCGGATTCTTCAATAGAAATCTCAACTTGTGCTCTAATTGCAGCCTCAAAAGTGTCATCACTTTTAGTAATCCACCCCCCGGTATCTATCACCGTAAATTGACGGTCAGTCCAAACTGACTTACCGTACTTCCTATCACGTGTAGTCCCACTTGTAGGATCAGTGATTGCGTCTCTAGTCTCTGTTAGTCGATTAAACAAAGTGGACTTGCCGACATTAGGTCGACCAACTATGGTAACTAAATTGTGCATGCTGCAAAGTTTAGATAATAAAAAAGGGGCCCCCAAAGGGGCCCCAAGGTTGGCGTCGACATACTCTCCCGCCGTAGCAGTACCATCTGCGCTGGTGAGCTTAACTTCTCTGTTCGGAATGGGAAGAGGTGGACCTCACCGCAATAGACACCTATCGTTCAAATAGATAATATCAAATGCTTTCATTTAAATCATCCACTAATGGGATGACATACTGGTAGAAGATTGGGAACTCATAAACTTTCGGGTAATTAGTATCGCTCGGCTTTGACATCACTGTCTTTACACCTGCGACCTATCAACGTTGTCGTCTTCAACGACCCTCAATGAAACTTCATCTCG
>Ga0307984_1000376_pt1 | contig 20031 bp, 20 predicted proteins | sample EllFjometageno78_FD_203169 | JGI IMG/M metagenome (GOLD analysis project Ga0307984, IMG submission 203169) | Marine microbial communities from Ellis Fjord, Antarctic Ocean - #78 | ecosystem: Environmental > Aquatic > Marine > Unclassified | place: Southern Ocean | collected 2014-10-09
ATCTATTGTGGCAAACTGAGGACCTGTGTTTGATAAAGTATTACCTAAATCAGAACCCACGTTTCCTATGTTACCCACAGCATTAGGGTCAAGCGTCATATTATTACCAAGGAGGTTTTCTCCCACCTTACCAAAATTATCTACAGAAGCAGCAGACTCAAGTCCCATATCAGTAGGGCTAAAGGTGTTCCCCATTATCGAAGGATCCCCAAGTAAAGTACCAGCAGACTGTGCAGCAGTAGCAGCGGCAGCATTAACACTAGCCATCCCAGCTTCCCCACTTAACGCAGAACCTAAGTTAGTACCGAAAGAACTTGCAGCAGCGCTAAAGTTACCTTGGGCTAATTGAGCAGCTCCATCGGTTATAGCGTTTCCTAAAGCGCCCAGAGTACCTGCGGCAAAATTACCTGCGGCAAACAAACCAGAACCAGCAGTTCCTAAAGCTGACATTAAAACGTTTGTACTCGCAGCAGCAGCAGCACTGGCAGCACCAAAACCTGCCCACATACTCGACATATAACCAGCAAGAGCTGCTCCTACTCCTGTTGCTGAAAGTAACGCACTTACTGCTACCATCCCCACAGGGCCTAGTTTAGCAGTCACCTTGGCAATGCCTTTCATTACCTTGGTCCCTAGCTTCCCTCCAGCTTTCCACAGTTTCTGTCCACCGGGTAAAGAAGTGACTAAACCTTTAGCAACTTTCTTAACTCCCTTAGCAACTTTCTTAACAGCCCCCTTGAGGCCCTTAGCTAACTTACTTAAAAATCCCATTATTCATTCCTCATTATTAAAGACCACCAAGGAAGGTTTGGTCTACCCAATCCCAAGCATCAGTAACACCTGTTTTAATATCATTGAAGTCAAAGTCTAGACCTTCTATAAAACCACCTATCTCACTAGCAGTAGAAGATTCTCTAGCTAACACGGTTGCTTCTATTTGCGCCCGTCTATCCTTCTCCTTCTCATCCGCTTGAAACATCCAATGAGCTAGATCTCTTTGTTCTTGCCATAGATTACTTAACGCTTGGTTACTCAGGTTAAACGCCTGTTGAGTATTAGCTTGATTAACAGCATTGATACCAGCGGTATTCTGTGAGTTCATACCTCTACGCCAGTTTACCGAAGCACTATCTATCTTAGCATCCATAGTTTTGTTGAACTGATCACGCTGGGTTTCCATAGTCGCATTGAACTGAGCCATACGGTTACCTTCACTTGCATTAAACTGTTCACCCTTGTTAAGACTATCAGCGTTAAACTGTGCCATAGTATCTGAACGAGCAGCATTCTGTAGGGCTACCTGAGTTTCTAACTGGGCTTTAAACTGGGCTGAGTCATTAGCACTCTTAGCGTTAAACTGGGCACTAGCAAATTCAATCTTAGTATCTTCAAATATAGCTTGTACTTTAGAAGTATAAACAGTCTTATTAGCATCTTGCTCAAAAGCAGCATCTTGTTGCGCTATAGGCATTGCAGCTTGGATGATAGCATTAAACAGCGAATCCCTACCAATACTAGAAGCACTTAAACCCCTACCAGCTAGGGCCTGTTCAACCTTGGTAACCGCTGGTCTTGCCCAGAGAGGGATAACACCTTCTTCCATACCATCTAGCATAGAATTAAGTTTACTAGACATACTAGCAGCTTTCATGGGTTCCAACGCAGCTACTTTAGCTAGGTTCTGTGCAAGACCACTAATAGTCTGTACTGTGCCTTCAAAGTTACTAACAGCAGCCTGTGTAGCTTCCCCTGCTGTAATGGTACCCGCTTTAACTAACGCAGCAGCATTAGAAGCTTCTAGTTGGTAGTACCTAGGGTCCATTGAAAGACTTACATCTTCTCCTTCAGGGACTTTGTTACCATTAGAATCTAATATAGGCTTACCATCAGTTCCTTTTTTGTATAAGATGTTTCCCTGAGCATCCTTAATAAAACTGTTATCTAAAGTATACTGTTGAAGTAATCCTGCGTCCTCTAAGAAAGCATTTGGATCTTCAACATTACTATTCATTATCTGACGGACTCTTTCCGTTTCTTCTTTCCTAGCTTTCCTAAGCTCTTCATACTCTAGTTTAGCAGTTTCAACAGCAGCTTTAGTAGCTTCTATATCAGCCAGTGCTTGTTCCGTAGTTAAAGGACCTTGGAAAGTAGCATCCTCAGCCAAGTAAGTGTTGTTTCCTTTAACGCCACCTCTACCTGTGTAACTCTCAGCAAGGTCCTCAGATACAAAAGAAGGAGTTACTTCAGTTATAGCGGGGGTTTCAACGGGGGTTTCAACGGGGGTTTCAACGGGGTTGTTAGTAACAGGAGTAACTACCGGGGTTTCTCCAGTTTCCTCGGGTACCTCGGTAACCGCAGCGTTAGCAGCAACTAAAGGTAAATCCATAGTTTGTGGGGTTAGAACTTCTGCGGAGTTGTCCACAGGTTCCTCGGTAACCCCTAGTTGTGTAGTAGCCATTAATGAGTCTCCTTAAAAACCTTTAAATTCTTCAGCTAGAGTACCATCTTTTAATAGTACTGCGATGCGGGATGCCACCAGTATACCAGCATCTACAAAAATAAGCAAGGCCTCCTTAACATCTTTTAAATCTAAATCAACACTAGAAGATAACTTAAGGTCTTCATGTATATCAATTATGATGTCGTCCGTACTCTTACGAATAGCCACGCGTTCTACTAGGAATAACCTATGCATGAATGCACGTTTAGTTATTACACGTATCTTAGGTGCTACGTATACCACTGGTTCCACGGGTTCATGCCATTCATACATACTTAGGGAGTTACCGTTAGTTACTTCTATCCAATCACCTTCTTGGGGCAAAGAAGATTCTTCTTCAGTTAACTTCGTGTTCTCAGGGTCATATATATAAGGGACCCCACCTCGTTTTAGTACTCTAGTTAAGGACATATGTTACTCCTGCATTATTTTCAATAGTTGTGTTATTTGCTGTGGTATGCATTTGTACCTCTACTTTAAGAGAAGTAGCAAAAGGAATACCTATATTCATGTATTTAGCTTGATAAGGGTTAACCAATAAGATAACATTATTATAGCCCCCATCTGCTGAACTCCCTATACCTCCTTGATCATTAACACCAGCTAATGTTATAGGGGCCTGTGGTATGCCCTGAAAGCCACCTAAAATAATACGCCTATTCGTAGATAAGCGATAGTACCACTCGGTCTCCTTCCCATCCACAGTTACCCATACCGAGATATAATCACCTCCATTAGCCACAGAAGGTGAGAGAACATGTGTTAAGGTACCTGACCCTGTGGTCTCTACTATAGTAGTCTTATTAGTAGTATTTACAGCCAAATAAGCTCCTTTTATATATTCCCCTATACCGTTAGTAGTGGCAAAGCAAAAGGAGAAGAGAGAGGAATCTGCGGCTGTGGAAGTAAGAGTATCTGACCTTTTTATGTGTATATCACTCGATTGTCCAGTCTTAACAGGAAAGGTATATCCCGGTAGAGTAGCAAGACTTTCTGGTAATGTTATAGTATTTTTAATTATTAATGACATTTAATTATCCTTATTGCGAGGGCTGGCGCATAATAGTAATCAGCCCATTATAACGGTAAACATTGGACGTAATATAACCTGAATATGTAGCGCTCACGGGATTTAAGTCAATGTATAAGCTTTCCTTAAAGGGGATTCCTATCCCTTCAGTTACTGTCTGTACAGGGGACATACATAGGCTCTCGGTAGCACCAGAAGCGGCCCAGCCATGGTCAGCATAACTACCAAATTCCGTGGTTCTATTAACCGTACTAGAACTATAAGGAAGTGTTCCGTGTCTGAAACCCCCCATACACATTCGTAAGCCTCCTTCTATACTATACTCAGCATACGTCTTAACACCATCGATTACCATTGTTAATTTTACTATAGAATCCCCATTTATTTGAGGCGTCATAATATGAGTGACGATGCCCCCTTGCCCTTGTAAATCCACAACTAAATTCTGGCTAGAACCCGTCCATCTTTTATAGTAAAAACCTTCTGTCGAGTACTCATTAGGACCACCAGTTATTCCACCCCAGAAACTAGAAATAGCAGAAGCCGAGGTTACACTCACGGCAATTTTTCTCCGTAAGCTTCCGGGGGCACACTGAATAAGGGGCATTCTCATTTCATTAGGTTTAGAAACAGGTGCCAATGTTACCAAGGGATTATCCACAATATGTATAGTCATTATTTAATCCTCATGTACAGAGGAAACCCATACTGTACTTTAGCTATAGGTTCCCCTATGACTTGGGCAACTATAGGAGATTGTGTGAAAGGAGTGAACAAAGTATACGTAGTTGTATCATCAGTTACATGTCCCGTCCTTAACCAATGATGTCCATCAGGGGTTATTATAAGTGATTCATTGCTATTAAAAGGAACAAGGGAAGCAATAGGTAAACTACTAGTTCCTCCTCCTTCTAAACTGGAAAGAGATACTGATGGCATTATTTAATCCTCGTAAAGATAGGAACACCATTCTCGTCAGCCTTAGCGACAGCGTTTCCTACGTAATCCACAGAAACCGCTGTAGAAATTATATCATTAGAACTTGAACCAGCGTGTATTAGTTCATCTTTAATCTCTAAACCATATATATTACCTGAAACTGTTCCTGTCATATCATGAGTACCTACGTAGACTCCAGTAGTAGTCCATATATTTACTTTGGTTCCCGAGGTAGCCATATATAAATTACCATCTTTAGGGTTATAGGATATCCCTCTACATTGGGTACCTGAGTTGGCGTGTGCATCACTCCACCTAACACCTGTGGCTACCCAATCGGCTGTATATTGAACTACCCAAGAACTAGCGTTTCCGTCATCACTGTGGTTACCTACGGCATAAAAGTAAGTACCGTCCCAGCAAATAGCGTGTACACTAGAAAGCAGAGAACTAGAAAGTAGGTTATCATCTACATGAGTTAAGGTTGAAATATTATATGTGTATACTCTTCCGTTGTAGTTCTTCTCCGCTGCGTACAGATGAGTACCATCATTACAGAAGGCACTCCATGTGGAAGATCTCTGCGCAGAGTAGCCTTTGGTAACCCCCGTTAAAACAAAGCTTGCATTATACTGAACAAAATCTTGATTCGTATCATCCAAATGCCACCAGTTAGTGCCGTCCCAAGTAATATCTCCCCCATTAACCAGAGGGCTTAAATCATATTCTAACACTTGATCTGACCAGTTATTAATAAAGGTAGTAGCTAAAGGATATAGTAAAGGTGTATCACTAACAACCCCAGTACGTAACCATACCGACCCTTCATCCGTTAAGAAGGAAGTAGCAGTAATATTTATAGGAGTACAGGAGTTCACAGGTAATCCCACGCTCCCTCCCTTCTTCTCTACTAGAGGTAATCTTAATCCCGGCATTATATAATCTCCAGTTGGGTAGTAGATATAGACTCTAGTATCACTAGTTCACCGGGCGCTAGTAGTAAATCAGTACCAGCAGCTACCGTTAGCTTATCTCCTATTAAAGAGTAAGAAGGGTTTGCTATGGTTAATACCTTGGTACTAGCAGCACTGAAAGATAACCTAGTAGTAAAACGTCTACCTTGGACCAATGTTGTAGGAAGGTTTAACGTCCCATCCCCTAGGAAAACTACGTCAGCCACAGCAGAACCATTAGCAATACTAAAAGAACCTCCATCAGCTACCAGAGTAGGCGCTCCTATTGTTTGTGCGGCAGCTTCAGCGCGTACCATAGAAGCAGCGGAAGCGGTGGCATATGTGCTAGCGTCACCTACTGTTACTACTAAGGTATCTAAGAAGGTATTTAAAGGACCACCATTATGTTCTATTTTAGGAGTAGAAAGAAGTACATCAGGAGTAGCAGCACTCCAAGTAAGAACAACACTACCATTAAGCGAGAAAGTAATCTGGTGTGTTGCTGGGTCTGTGCCTACTACGGCTATCTTAGTTACCCCGGTAGTATCTGCTATTAAGGGAGTATAAGTACCACTGGTACCATCGTGTCTATGTCCTGTAGAAGGGTGCATCTCTGCTACTATTGCATCATACTCGTTGTTAAGCAAGCTGGCGGCAATTACATCACCATCACTAAAACTACTCTGTCTTGTATAGGTTGACATTATATCTTACCTCCACCTGTTAAATCTATCTGTAAGCTCTGTATATCGAAAGGATGGTCATCTATTAAATCAAGGCTAACAACCCTAAAACTAACAGTGAAACCTGAGCCTTCCGTGTAAATACCTGTGTCGGGAATATCCCGTGTACCAAAGAGAATAAAAGAATTACCAAAGACCACTAAAGGGTCTCCAAATAAAGCTGGTTGTGAGAGAGGTATCATAGGATATATCAGAGGTTGATGTACTTCTTCTTTCTGATAATCATACTTTATTTCTAACCCCATCTCCACAGGACCCTCGGGTTTACTTGTGGTTGTAACTTTATGTATGTTCTTTCGAGTACCTATGTCACCGAAGTGTACATAAGGACTTTGGTACTGATACTCAATTCTAGAGGTCCCAAAGAGATGTCCTGATTCCTGCTCACAGACACGACCACCTTGGTTCCCATGCACAATACGCTCAACACCTTTATGTAAGCTATTGTCTACGCAGGTAACACCTAACCCGCTCATAGTACTATAGTCCCAAGAGAAAGAGCCTTTAGTATCATCATAAGTAAACGCAGCGATAACACCTTGTTGCGCACTATCTAGGTTGTTCTTATCTATTGCCCATAATCTGTATTGGTTCTTAGCTCTTACAACAGTCGCATAGTATTGATACCTATCTCGAACACGTAAGAAACTTAACATAGATGTAGATACTTTCCTACTAATAACACCTAGTTCTAAATCATCTAGTTTATCAGTCTTAGCCATCGTACGTATACCGTCGGGAGCCAAGAAGAGCAAGTCCCCTCCTACTTCCTGAATAGTAAAACCATCAAGGCAACCTATGTCACCAGTGATAGGAACAACTGATGCATCCCCAGTTTCCATTCCTACTATCTTATGGATACTATTCTTACAGAACACATATAAAGCTTCTCGGTGTTCCTTAAGACCCATTACTATATCACCAACACCTATGAAACCCGAGGTACTCCCATCGAAATTCTCTTGAGGCACTTCTTTATCATCATCCGCAGGACTTGTGAGGTCAGTACTTGCGTGGGAGCTATAATAAATACTAGAAGGATTGCTAGGCATTCCCGCGATAACAAAGTTTCCTTTATTCATCTCACAGTATTTAGCACCTACCAAAGAAACCCCTTCTACTATCTCTCTATACCTGTAAGTAGAATTAGCTCTAGTAGTACCTTGGATACTTAGGATATTAGGAGCATTAACACCATCCGTAGATAGCAGATATTCAATAGCTCCGTTCTGGTGTTGTGTGAACATAACTCTATCACAGTTAGACCTAGCAGTAACAGAAGCAGCCAAGAGAGCTGTCTCATTCCCGTTATCTATATCTTTATTAACCTGTAACCAGTAACTACCATCTTCAGAGAAATAAGGTACCCCATTCCTAACAGCAATAATACCACCATGATAGTTCTTAATACCTTGGATATCTCCTGTTCCCGGGACACTAACTGAGTCTAAATAGGAGTAACCTGAGAGCCTACGGTAACCACCGGAGATACTACATTCAAAGTTACGTAAAACTGTGGCTTCCCCCGGTTTCGTCAGTAACTCTTGGAGGTTACTTGACTGATTTAAACCACCACGGCAGGGGATCGTAGTAGTTACCATATTTGATGCCATCTATACTGCCCTCATCGTATCTTCTTTATTGCTTAGAAGAATGCGTTTCATTGTGGTGATACCCTCTGTATACTCCCCTTTAGAGAAGTTAGCTTGTTCATGATTCTCTCTGAATAACCAAAGGTAATATTTAACCCTTGCTATTAGAACAGTGGAGAACTCTTCAGGAAAAGGTATAACCTCGGTTCCTAAAGTAAACCTAACAGCGGTGTTTGATACATTATATTCTAACCAGTAACTCTTAGAAGGAACAGGAGATAAGCCAAACTTACCTGAAGGATGTCTAACGATAAACTTAGGTTCCCCTTGGCTACTAGCTAAATAGTCTTGTGTTCTGCAATTAGCTATCCAAGAGTCATATGTAATTTCTACTAGGTTACGTACTATGGTAGGACTCACAGGATTCACAGCAGTAATATCCGTGTCTACCATAAGGAAAGTATTCCAGTCTGCTTCTAGTGCTAGGCCTCCTTGATTTATATCATACCATGTCTGACCTGCTACAACCTCTCGTTGTACGGTTTCTGGGGAGTTACCTCTTGGGGTTTGAAGCCAAGGCCATTTAGTTGATTGGTTACTTATATCAAAGTAAGCTCTATTAACAGCTTCTTTAGCGAACTGTTGTAATCCTCGGGTATTGTTAAACGTAGTGGATGTTAAAGGCACCTCGTTTACTTCCCTTAATCCTATGTTTAATATCTCAAGATAAGTATAAGACATGTTTACTCCTTAACGAAAAAAGGGACCCAACGTTTGATCATTGAGTCCCTAATGAGTTCCTAAAGGTTACCGGAGTAACCTAGGGTCTTATACAGCGTATATGCAATAAGCAACAGCTAATGATTCATCTTTAATCACAGCGCGACCATATACGTGTAAACCACGTACGATATCAGCGAAGGTCTTCTCAGAACGAATCTTCTCCATCTTATCAATGCAGCTAACAGTAGCTACAGCAGACATATGACCAGCCATTACGATATCACCGATAACACCGCCGTCATCAATAGTACCACCAGTGTACTTGACTACGTTAGTTTGATCTTGAGCAGTTACTGAACTACCTGCAACATCCATAAGAGTGAAGCGCGGAGCGTTGTTAGTCTTATACAAAGAGAAACCACGTAGCTTGCCATTCATAACAAGACCGTTCTTCAAACCACCTTCACCCTGATTGTAATCAGTAGAAAGTAATTTAGAGTCTGTACGAGCAAGTAATTCCATGAAGCGAGGAGAAACTACAGCGTAGCGGCCTTCTTCAGGAACTTCAGCTTCATCTAGCTTTAAGCTAAGTAAAGACAAAAGGTTCAAAGGGTCAGTATCACTTGAACCGTGGCCCAAAGTAATAACTGCGCCATCATCAGCAGCAGCAAGGTGAGAAGCAGCACCACCAACGATGTTAGCAACCTGTGCACCCTGTGACATAAAGGTAAGAACCTCTTTATCATAAGTATTCTTAAGTGCATAAGTAGCACCAGAAGTAGCCATCTGTTCCCAGTTAACGTGAGCTAATTTACCTTCAATGTCGTCAATTTGGAACTGAAACTTGTTCGCTTTATCGATTTGAATAGTAGTCTCGTTATCTGCTAAAGCTTCACTAGCGACTTCTTGGCCACGAGTATAAGATGTAACACTGATAACAGGTTCTAGGATTATCTTGACTGAATCACCGTAAGACGCTAGTTCACCAAAGTAATCACTGTTAGTAATACCTTCAACAACTGAAGCTGTACGGAAAAAGTTTAATACCTTCTGAGAGAAGATAATAGGTGAAAAGTTACCTGAAGGGCTGTTGGCACTAAAGTTAGTAGTAGCCGAGCCGTTAAAATATGACATAATTGTCTATCCTTTAAATAAGAGTTTATTGACCGAAGGCAATACGATTCTCATTCTGTGCTAAAGTGATATGTTGTTCCCACTGACCAAACTCTGCTGGTCGCATTCTACTTATTTCGCTTTCGGTCCATACGTATGTGGGGTTATTTCTATCAACTTTCTCAGGGGATGTCTGTGATGTATTCATCTTTGTAGACTGGTCACCTTGAGGACTCACAGGAACTTGATTCGCTTGCGCTGAATGTGTTGTACCCAAACCTTGTTCGTATTTGTACAGAGAGATAGCTTGTATCGCCTGCTCAAATCCTGTAGGGTTTTCATAAATCCACTTTTGAAGTTCCGCACTTTGACGCTCGGCCCACTGGTGAAAACGATCGTCATCAATGATGCTATCGAAGTCAGGGTGTACCTTACGTATCTCAAGTTGCGCTTTATCAATCTTGGATGATGTTAAATCATTTGTTAATGTAGCTAAAGTGGTATCATATGTTCCCATTTGGGTCTGTACCATGTTTGCTGCAATAGCTTCGATTCGTGCGTATCCTTCAGGATCTGCTGTTCTCATGGACGCCATTTCTTCTGGGGTCTTAGGAATAAGCAAAGGCTGTACGTTTTGATTCTTCAACTGTTCACGTTCAGTATCCCAAGATTGCTCTTGTTTACTTTTGTAACGTTGTAGGTCTTTGTAACGCTTCTCCCAATCGTGGGTAGGTACCACGGGAGTTTCTACTGTTGCGTTCGGATTAGCAAGATCTTTCTGCGCTTGATCATGAGCTTCAACTGAGTCAATGTCTGCCTGATGGCGAGGATTAACTGATCGGGTGGCTCTGCCTAGTAGTGTTGCGTTAGGTTCTGTTTGGGGCATTGTATTCTCCGTCTAGGTCGTCCGTGTGAGGTACCAAAAGGATCTCTTACTTCAGGGTGCTAGTATTTGATTGATGGTAGAGAGGTTCGTTATGATCTCTCTTCCGTTTTAAGTTGTGAGTGTAGTTTAGAAATATTATCCAGAGTACTAATAGCACCTTGGGTTTTCTTAAGCTCACTCTCATTGCAATTTAGTAATATAAGAACGAGTCTTTCCTTCTCAGCGGACAGATATTCTTCCATTAAATACCACAAAGGCCCCTTGAGTAAGGGAGCCAATGCTTTTGCTGGTGATTTACGTACCTCCATTATACTCCCTCGGCGTTTCCTGCGCCCTCAGTGTTCGCTGTGGCGTTTGAAGTCCCGGGTGGCCCTTGGGGTACTGGAGCGCCTTCTGTGGCCCCTGCGGCTCCCTGAGCGCCTCCTGCGGTACCAATGAGCTGTGCATATATCTTAGCTTCATCCATATCGTTAATAGCTTCATTAGGATCCATATCTAAACCCTTAACATACTCCCTAACTAGATAAGACATCTTAATCATCGGAGCGATAGCAGGGTTAGCAGCTAGTTGTAGTAGGCCTGAGATTCTTTGTACTTTAATCTCGTTCTTAGTGAAGCTACGGATACCAGTGGCTATTACTTCTAAATCACCTTTAGGTATGTTCTCGCTATTGAACTGTTGATTCCAGTAAAACAACATCTTACCCATTGGTTGTAACATATCATCATCAATGTTTCTCAACACTGTTTTAATGTTAAGACTAGCGTTCTCTAGTATCATGTTAAGACCAGAAGCTGTACGTCCGGTCCCACTGACGCCTGTTTGACCGTGGGAAACCGATGGGATACCTGTGGCTTCATCAGCTTGCCTACGGAACTGTTCCATCATCTGTATATTCTCATTAGCAGTAGAAGGGAACTTGATAGCATGTACAGCAGCGCCGGGTTGTCCACCTTGTCTACGGAATATCTTACCGGGGTGTACCGACATATCCTGACCGGGAACTAGCATAGTTTCATCTACATCTAGTATAACGTTACCTGCTAATGCTAAGTTATCTACAGCTAGTCTAGCAAAACCATTCATCATCTTCTGGGCGTCTTCCATTGTTTCTGGGACACCAATACCGTATAAGTTGTAAGGGTTCTGTTCATAGTTCATTAAGAAGTAAGGTAATCTCTTAGGTAAGAAAGGATTAACCATAACACGTAATATCTCACTACCACATAACCAAAGGTTAACTTGAACCTGACCTGTTATATCATCTACGAAATCCACTAAGCCATGTTCGTGGGCTTCCTCGGAACTCATGTAACCCCAGTATTCTAGTACTTCCCATAGTCGACCTTTATTCATGGATACGTCTTTTTCCCGTACCTCAAACTCAAACCGCCTGTCTACGTAGTTACTACCTGAAACAATACACTTATCAATTACATCTGCCTTGAATAGTTCCCTAGCCTTAAGGTCTCTAAGTTGTTTAGCAGTCATACGGTGTCTTTCTATTACCCATTCAGCATCATCAAATTGCATAGCATTAGGGTCAATATATAAATCCCAGCAAGAGATAGCATGTATCTTAGGAAACTTCTTAGTTTCAGGGGTATACTTTCCTTCTGTCCATTTAGGTAATACTTTCTTCTCAGTAAATACACCCTTCATGATACCAGTACCCAACAAGCAGGCTTCAAACACAGAAGACCTAAGTTCTTTATGTGCGTTGCTTTCTTCCAGCTGATCCAGTATAACCTTAGTCATCTGCTCTGCTGCTCTACCACTAGGAGACATCTGAGAGAACTGAGTACCATCACTCTTATCATGTCCTTCATTCATACTAGCATATAGAGGGTCTGACTTTTTCCAAGAGAGAGAATCCATACCAGAGCCGGGTTCTAGTTCCCTACCATCACCTTCAAAACCTAAACCAAAGTCTTCTTGGGAATCTCCTTGAGAAGGTCCCTCAGGAACCTCTTGTCCTTCTTCAGGACCACTCTGGTTTCCCGGGGCATTCGTTACAACTGAAGGAACTCCATCAGGAACAGGGGTTGGTTCAATCATTAGAGGGAAACGTGAGTTCTGCATTAAGGACTCCATAATCTGCGAGTAAGCAGCACGGGTCTTTACAGTAGTTGTTCTTATGTAAGGTTTGTGTATTTCTGATTCACGGAATAAAGATTGACCTTGGTTCTTATCACCAGAGATATCATCCTCAGCACGATATGCTTTTATATTCTTTAACCATTGAGCTTCAACATTGATACGAGCATTCTCTGCTTCTTCCAAGTTTCCCTTAATACGAGCTACTAGGGGAGACATCATCTGTTGTAGTTCTTCTTCCGGGGATACCTTACTCCCATCTACTGTGGGTTGTACTTGGGATTCCTCGGGTTGTACTTGATTTGCAAAAGGGTTATTCTCTTCTTCTTTCTTCTTCGGTTTTGTTATTAGTGATTTACTGGTTTTAGTGTCCATTAAGAACTCCTTATATTAGTTAAAGTAAGGAGCATTGCGCTCAGGGGAAAAACGGGAAAGACGGGATTCCGCAGGTATCAGGGAATCCCTATTTAGTACAAGCTAACTGAAGTAGCCTTGGTATCTTTTATCTTCTTGTGCGGAGGTTTTATACCTCATGTTTCTTTCAGCAATAGTAAGATGAGAAGGACGAGAACTACACATATAACGTAAGCAATCTAACATATCCCAATGATGCATACGACCCTTGGTTTTTATACGTTTCTCATCGATATCATCAGGCTTCTTATCATTACGTCTAGCAGAAGCTAATTGGTCGATAAGTAGAACACAGGAGCTATGGATAAGAATACCCGTGAGACCTGTGTCTGGGTCGACCAGTAATCTATTGTGTATTTGGTTCCATCCTGCCTCACGGTTCCTATCAGCGGGTTTAGGTACTAACCCTTGTTTCGCTATTATCTCTCGAACCCCGGGACCTGTGTGTCCTGTGTTATTAAACACTGAGTGATCGATAACCCTAGAAACCCCTTGAGGTAAAAACCCTTCAGCTTCCTTAACAGCTATTGCCCACTTCTCGTGAACATGATGTAAACACTCTAACTCTTGGTATACAAATAGTAAACCTGTGGTAGGGCATATTTGACCCCAAAGACTACAAGCAGGGTCTTTAAAACCATAATCCAGACTGTTTATAACAGACCAATGCATAGGAGGCATCTCATCAGTAACATGTACGTGAGTACTGAAGGTGAACATATTGTCATCCCCAACCATCCAATCACCTTCCAACATCTGTTTACGTTTGACCTCAGGCAAAGCCATGAGCATCTTACGGTAAGGAGATATCGTTTGTCCTTCTTTAGGTGTATCTAGGTGAGGGTTATCCTCTAGTTTCGCAGGTATAAATCTATAAGAGAGACCATCTGCGTAGAAAGTAGTATTAGGTTCAGCAGGGTCAATAAAGGTCTCTTTAACCCAAGGCGCACCACCCGGGTTAGCTGATGCTCTTATGTAGCAATCAATATTAGGATTAGCTGAACGAAGTCTTGATTTAAGAAACACGAAACCTTCATCGCTCCTTTGGTGCTGAATCTCATCAAATCCGATGTAAGCATAGGGAAGTCCTTGGTAGTTTTCTAGATCTTCGGCTCTATCTAAGTAACCGAACTGTATGGTAGCCCCTGAAGGAAAGTACCAGACGTTCTCTGATTTGTTGTAGTTAGCTCCGGGAAAAGCTTTGGGGTATAATGTTCTACTAACGCCTATCAGTTCTTTAAGCATGGGAGACGTACGTCTAATTAGGAGTCCCCTATAATCTTCATACTGACAGTACCTAAGAACATCTATAAGCATGGCGTAACTTTTACCGCCGCCCGCCGCACCTCCATACAATACTATATCCTCCCCCGCAGAATGAAACTCAGCTTGCTTTGGTGTGGGTTCATATAGTACTTTCTTATTCTGAGCTTTAATCTCTGCTACGTGTTCTGAAACAGATGAGGCTATCTTACTTTTACTTTTGGTACGTAAATCAGCAATTACTTCCGAGGGTTTACTAGTCTTAGCAGCTATCTTGGCTAAACGTCTGCGACTAAGTTCTAGTTCTTTAGTTGCGGTCTTAACATCCCTGCGACCATTGGCTACCTTTCTGGCTTCTGCTAACTGTTTATTCTGTGCCTCAGTAAAATTAGAACTTCTCTTCCTCCCATTGGCTTCATTAATAGCTCTCTGTTTATCTGCACGTACTGTTTCTGCTTTACGTTTATCTTTAAGGTTTAACTTAGTCTCAGCACGATTCCATATGTTGTTAAGCTGACCTTGGGAACTAACGACATAACCTAGGCTTTCTAGATTAACCACGCTCTGTTTAACAGTGGTCGTTTTAGTATACCTGTTAGCTATCATTGCTTGAATATAAGGAACATATTTCTCTAGTATAGGTAAATAGAATCCTTTAGTATCCGTGGGTTCATGTGCTAAGGGGTGTTTAATAGAACGTACTGGGTTAAACAATAGCATTCTTAGATCACTATCTAGATCCTTATTCAATTCATACATCTTTTCTAACACATGTTCACTAGGGTAACCTAATTTAGGGTTGCCATAGGTCTTGAGAGTCTCTAGGAGGTTCATAGAGGTGTTCCTGTGGTTAAACCTAAGTTACCCTAGGTCTCTGGGGTTATATCCTCGTAGGAAGCTTCTAAGGCCTCCTGAGTAGGTACTATACTTTTACCGGGTAGCAGGAATATACCATTAGTACTCTCAATCTGCACATCCACAGCAGTATGACGTGTTAGGCCTGCTCTATCCATGATATCAGCACTCGCTTTTAGCCTTAACTCACCTTTCTCGGTGTTAGCATCAGCAGACATCATATCAACCATAGTATTCACAGCTTTAACTGTGCCTAGAACAAGTCTATCACGTTGCCTTTCTAGTATTTCATCCTTTAACTGCTTACCTAACCTATAAGCGTAGGTCCTACTACATTCAAGTTTATCTGCTATCACTGCTATGGGGTCCCCTTCTTCAAGTAACTCCATGAATAACTCATGTTTTGCCGTGAGTACAGTGGGTGCTGTGGTTTTACTCATTATATTTTTCCTAGAATTCTATTTATAGAACTACGAAGTTTAACTTTAAGTCTTCTTAGGGTACGTTCGTCCATCCCTAGTTCCTTAGCGATAGCCTCATTAGTAGCATCACTGTTAATTAGTAAGTAGAAGCTGAATGTTTCATCGCTTAACTCAGTAAACAGGAGAAGTTCCAAATCTCTTAGGTGATCGGAGGAATCTCCTTCAATTAAGGATTCTCTATCAGAGGTAGAACCATCTTCAGGGTTAACCAAAGGCTTAAGGTCCTTTACTACTATTCTTCCTTTTCTATATAAATCAGAGAAGATACTAGCGGTTGCCATCTTAACATAGCGATACGTTAGGTACTCGGGTTTCGCTGCTAATACTTTCTCACATATAGACATTATGATATCTTCATTAGTAAGCATATCGTCTATGTTGTGAAGGGAGGCGTTGGGGTTAGCTTTAGGAAGCAGGTTATTAACACATTCTGAAGCAGCTCGTAGTAGTTCTTCTATTGGGAGTACTATGGTGCTTGGGGGTAATTCTTTTAACATTAGTTTACCTAGGTATTGTTTAGTATGGACCCATCATAGCAGGTATTAGTTATACTGTCAAGATAGTAATAGGGAACCTAGGTAAATAAGCGGCGCACATACAACCTAGGGAACAATTGTTACTAAGGTAAACCTTACCTATAACATATGTTCACCGAGGTGTTAACTAAGTACTTACCTTCTAGTTCTACCTTCTAGTAATAAGAAGAGTTAAGAGGTAAGTTGGAAGGTAGTTAGTAAGTTATCTTTAGTTTGAACCTTTGTTGTACCTATGTTATTAACAAACGAGTTTACCCTGCTAATCGGACAGTTATTTCTAAGATAATTACTTGGGGACTAGTGTTAACCTATGTATACATATCGCAATACCTATTAATTCGCCGGTTTCATGGGGTCCTTGGTATCCCTCGGTATCCTTGGTATCCCTCGGTATCCCTTGGTATCGCAGGGTATCCTGTAAGTGGGTGAAGTGAACTTTAGTTTCCGAGGGCGCTGGGCTAACGTCAACATTGGCACCCCGGGTGTCCCTTCGAAAACCATGAAACCCGTGAAACCCGTGAAACCCGTGAAACCCGTGAAACCCATGAAACCCGTGAAACCCATGAAACCCGCGTAAACACTGGCTTTAAGCATTTGTGCGCAGTGGTTTACCTAGGGTACTAATGTTACCTAGGTACTAATGTTACCGTCGATGTACGTGGTCTAAAACTGAGGTAAACCTAGGGTACTAATGTTACCTAGGGTACTAATGTTACCTAGGGTACTAATGTTACCTAGGGTACTAATGTTACCTAGGGTACTAATGTTACCTAGGGTACTAATGTTACCGTCAGTGTATGTGGTTTAAAACTGAGGTAAACCTAGGGGTCATTTTGCGCCACACTCGGAACCCTAGGTAAACTTATTTAATTAATGGACTCACCAGTCTAGTAAGTGCAGCCACTCCTTATTCACTGTAACGTTATCTTTACACTGGTGAACCCTGGGAACCTATGGAACCTATGGAACCTGGGAACCCATGGAATCGTTAAACCCCCAGTTTAATCTACGTTTACTGATATGTTCCACGGGGCTTTATGCACATACTTATGCAAAACACGTCTGTAACCCGCATTCTACCGTTGGCCCTATTCACTATTTATGCAGTGTTCCACGTAATCACATCAATTTTAAGCTACCTAGGGCGCTTGTGACGCGTTTTAGGGGCACTATTGAAGCACTTGCAATGCTGCCTATTGCATATCCTTACAGCGTACCATAGCGGCATTTTCGACTATTTGAGATATTGCAGTAATTTAACAATAGTTGAATTTAACCCTTGTGACCTCGGTTAACTTGTGTTACGCGTGTACGCGGTTTATCTATAGTTAACCTTTGTAACCCTGTGAACCCTATTTGAACTAATTGCAACTAATTGCAAATGAATGGTTGCACTCTGAATTTACCTATGTAATCATACCCTCACTGAAGCAAACAACGGAATTAAACAACATGACACAACGTAGCCGCAACCTCACAACTAGATACAATCAACCTTCATTCATTGCTTTACAGGAATTACAAAATACATCTAAGTTCGATAATGTTGATATCGTTAGTATCACAGGTTTCATGAGAACTGAAGAGGAAGTTACCGCACATTATGAGACAATGCTGGCTAGATAGTTAGCTTTAATATTACTTAGGGTTACTTAGGTAATATTAAAGTTAATTAGTAATTAGGGCTTTACATCGGTATTACTAAGGTGTTAAGGTTAGTCCGTAACACAGGTTCACAGGTTTGTAGCGGGTTGGATGAAAATAGGCAACGGTTTTAAGGCTAAAATCCCTTACTATCAGAGGCTACTACTAGACTCCCAAATACATAGGTTTACCTAGGTAGTAAATTAAGTACTGAGAAAGCCCCCTAGTTTGGGAAGTCGCTACTCTTAGCAGTTTGATATACTGATAACAGTATCCGTCTAGCATGACGTAAAGCTTGTTGCTAACTTGATAGTTTTAACGTGGTATAACCCGCGCTATGTTTAATGATTCTTTTACGAGGGTCGCAGGATTAAACACTGTTTAATGGAATTCGAGATAGTACGTTAGGATTGAAGTATAGGTGTTCGCATTTGTGCTATAAATATCCGATGATACAAGGGTTAACAACTCTTTAATTCATACAATTTGGTATTAAGTTTAATAGTGCTACTCCGGTCAATCGGTATAATGATTAGCAACATAACCCACTATTAAACACGTTGTTTTATCTCATAAACGTTTGAGAGACTACGAGAGCAGCACTTTTGCATACTTTCGATTCATTCTCTTCAGAGATAAGATGATTAAGATTTGTACCTTTACCCTGTGAAACTAATGTTTCTAAGGTTTCTAAGGGTACATATGTTAATTAAACACGTATTAAGTAAACAAATGATAACTGGCAATTACGCTAGGTTACATAAAACACCAAAGGATAACAAATCATGACTACACCAACTAATGCAATAAACAAAATCACCCTTTCTCTTACTTCCAAGAAAGATTTATTAGCTAACAATAAACGCCGCTCCACTCTTATAGAACAGACCACGGCTGACACACTTTCAATGGCTTACTACGGCATTGTACAGGGTGATATCAGTAATCTTGATAATGCTACGGTCAAGATAGTTGATACACTGGATAAGACGTATAAGAGCTTTATCCCTGCGACCTTTGATAATGTTGGTAAAAAATGGGTATTCAACAAAACAAAGGCTGCTAGCTTACGAACTAAGCTTAACGTTGAATTAAGTGTTACCACGTTCGAGGAATTCCTTGCTGCTATTAACTTGGTTGAAACCACTAACGAACTAATCAAAGAAATGGCTAAGGAAAAAGAAACCCCTGAACAATTACAAGCTAAGGAAGATTCCAAACTTAATAAGTACTTTGTTAAGCAGATAGAGAACGGTAATTCAGTGGAACACATGATTTCAATGCTTACATCAATAAGAGCCCTAGGCGGAGCACGTGTAGCCACTAGTGCAGAATTTGATAAAAGACTTGCTGAAAAGTTAGCAGGCAAAGCACTTGCTAATGGTGATGTTGAGCCAAGTTTCTAAACCCTAGGTAAACCAAAGTAAAGTAAAGTAAACCTTAGTTAACATCACAAGTCGGCTTGTTCCCTGTGTTAACTATTGTAATCGAGGGATATAGCATACAGTTTGCGCCTGTTTAGCGAGTAAATAGCTAACACAATGATAGGATGTTCCAGTTTGTGGTCTGGATGAATAAAACCACATTTAGTTAACCTTAGTTAACCCCCAGTAACCCAAGGATATTTAACATGCAAAACACACTTAAAACAAAGTCATTACGACCTGCTAAACCATCCGATACCTTTGTTAAAGTATTCGAATCACATACTTTTAATGATAGTTTACGCCCCTCTATGCACAAAAACAAAGGCACTAGCACTGCTCACATGAATGATGGACTAGGGAACAGTAAGAAGGTGTATATAGGTAAACCTTAGTTAACCCCAGTAACCCAGTAAATCAAAGTAAATTCATCCGATAGCCTGAGAACCATTAATCAACAGTGGTTTCTTGGGTTATTTAATGAGGTTATTTTTAACCAGTGATTTAACCAGTGTTTAACTAATAAACCAATGAAACCAAAGGATACCAAAGATATGAAACCAAGCGATATAGATTTAAGCCTAGCTTTACCAATGCTAAATGAATTAATTAGAACAATTAGGAAAGCAAAGGAAGTAGAAAGTAATACTCTTGAGATGAGTGACTGGGTAGTTTCTCATTCATGCGGTACTGAAGCATGTATTTGTGGTTATCAGGCTTTATCGCGACGCTTTAAATGGTTTCCTAATGCTGCTGTCTCTGCTTACTCTGATAAAACCTTATCATCACAAGCCAATGAAGTATCCACAGATATAGACAGGGTGTTAGGTAAGAAT
>Ga0307984_1000377_pt1 | contig 19996 bp, 16 predicted proteins | sample EllFjometageno78_FD_203169 | JGI IMG/M metagenome (GOLD analysis project Ga0307984, IMG submission 203169) | Marine microbial communities from Ellis Fjord, Antarctic Ocean - #78 | ecosystem: Environmental > Aquatic > Marine > Unclassified | place: Southern Ocean | collected 2014-10-09
CTCCCCCAAACGTGAGAAAAACGAAATAGAATACAAGTCTTTGAATCATGTTAGGACATGTGTAGTGTACTATTAAGATACAACATAAACACGCCTACATACAATTTATGTATAGTATATTGTTGTTATGCAATCGCAACAACCTCATTCACTTCTTCAATTTTTGAAGAGAGGAGCGTTTCGATTCCACCTTTCAAAGTCTCAGTGGAAGATGGACAACCTGCACAAGCGCCTCTCAGTTGGACGTAAACAACCCCCTCTTTAAATCCCACAAAATCGATAGCTCCTCCATCTTGCTCAACAGCGGGTCTTACAAATTCATTGAGGAGATCTCCAATTTGTTGATCAAATTCAGTAGGGGATAAGTTCTCAGATTCAATTAGTTTTTCTATTGTAACGGCTGATTTCCCTTCTTCATCCGTTGAATCACCGAGCTCTGCAAGTTCAGATATTTTATCTTCCGTGACTGCAAATTCGTTGTCTACAAGCCACTCCCGGATATATTCCCGAAGCTGCATAACAATCATTTCCCACCCCAAAGATTCGTCTTTCGATACAGAAACGATATTCCCGCTTATAAAAACGCCAGTTACAAATGGAAAATTGAACAGTTCTGCAGCAAGTGGGGAGCATACTTTTGCCTCTTTTGCATTCAGGAAATCCAACTGGTGTAATTCAGAAACGAGTTGTCTGTCCACCATAAATTTCATTGTTGCTGGATTTGGTGTCATCTCAGCGTACACTGTGGTGGGGAATTTCGGTGTTTCCATGTTGTTTTCCGTAGCTTTTTATTGCGTTTACTAAACATCCGCAAGATACTTCCGAATATTTTAGGACATTCCTCAGGAGTCAGTAACTTGCCCTCTAGACACAAGAAACCCATGCGCATATTATTTTCAATGCTTCTTACCTGCTTCTTTGCTGCAGGGATTTTTGCACAAACCCCAACTCCCGCCTCTTCTACCTTTCCTGTAAACGGAACTTTAGACAAACATTTGGTAAAAATCGTTCTTGAACATGCGACGGTGCATGTGGATGCGTCTACTGTTCTAAACGGTGCGACAGTGGTTCTTTTCAGAGGCGAGATACAAGCTGTTAACCCGGAATCGGTCACAGGACCAGCGGTTCGTTTGGACCTCACAGGATATCATCTTTACCCGTCTTTTGTGGACTTACATTCGTCATATGGTCTTCCAGATGTGAAACCTGCGAAGTGGTCCCGATCACCACAGTATGAGACGAACATTAAAGGTGCGTATGGTTGGAATCAAGCCATCCGTCCTGAAATTGATGCCTTTGAGAAATTTATTCCCGAAGACAAAGCTGCAAAGGCTTTGCGTGAAGCTGGATTCGGAGCGCTCTTAACGCATGTTCCAGATGGCATTGTGCGTGGTTCGGGGGCACTTGTTATGCCTGTAGATGATGCCCGTGAAGCAATGCTGCTGCCACTTGCCACAACACATTTGAGTTTCCGAAAGGGATCTTCTCGCCAATCTTATCCAAGCTCTCTGATGGGAGCGACTGCCCTTTTACGCCAAACCTATCACGACGCTACGTGGTACGCTTCCGCAGCACCGGACAATCTTGCTGGGGGAACAAATCTCTCATTGGAAGCGTTCAATTCAAATTCCAAATTCCCCGTCATTTTCTCAGCTGGAAGTTGGAAGGATATTCTTCGCGCGGATGTCCTTTCGAAGGAGTTTGATTTGGATTACATTCTCTTAGGAGGTGGCGATGGCTATCAACGCGCTCAAGAAATAAAATCTACGGGTGCGACGGTCATTGTTCCAGTGAACTATCCTAATCCCTATGATCTCAGCGATCCCTTTCTTGCGAGGTTTATTTCTTTAACTGAATTAAAGCACTGGGAACTCGCGCCAAGCAATGCCGCCATTCTGCATTCTTCTGGGATTAAGTTTTGCCTGACAGCTCAAGGATTAAAAAGTCCATCCGAGTTTCTCCCTGCAGTACGTAAAGCTGTAGACAGAGGTTTACCCATTGATGTTGCTTTGAGTGCGATGACAGAAGTTCCAGCAAAGTTACTTGGCGTTTCTGATCTTGTCGGAACGATTAAACAAGGACTTAAAGCAAACATCATCGTCGCAGACGGTCCTTTATTCGATTCCGACACGAAACTGGTAGAACATTGGGTCGGTGGAAGTCCTACAATCATGCACGATCGTGATGCTGTAGATATCTCAGGAGAATACGACATCTCTTTTGGTGGTTATGGCGATGAACTGAAGCATATCTCAGTAACAGAAGGCTGGAAAGCAGAAGAAGTAATCAATGATACAACGAAGAAAAAAGTATCTATTACGCTTGACAATAGAACCGTTGTGCTTGGATTCGATTCAGAAACAGGGCCACTTAGACTTACGGGAAATGTTTGGATGGACAGCAGGATTTGGGAGGGTTCAGCCCAGATGTCCGATGGAACCTGGGCTTCGTGGAGTGCGGTAAAAATTGATTCTCAAGACGTGAAGGTGGTGACGGACTCCACGCGCACTGAGGACACAACACAAGAATCGCTCGGAGAAGTATTCTACCCTTTTACCGCGTATGGCTCACCGAAAGACCCCTCCACTGTAGTCTCAGAGAAGGCCGTTGTAATTCGAGGAGCGACGGTTTGGACATGTGAAAATGATGGAATCTTAAACGACACAGATGTCCTCCTCTACAAGGGTAAAATTGCTGCCGTAGGGTCGAGGCTCAATGTGAACGAATTCATAGGGTCAACCATTGAAACAGAAGAAATCAATGGCAGAGGGATGCATCTTACGCCTGGTATTATTGATGAACACTCTCATATTGCGATTGAAAGAGGCGTTAATGAGGCAACTCAGGCAAGCAGTGCTGAGGTTTGGATAGGTCATTCTTTAAATAGTGAAGATGTAAATATCTATCGGCAACTTGCAGGAGGAGTAACCTGTGCTCAACTTCTTCATGGGTCCGCGAACCCGATAGGGGGTCAAAGCGCAGTGATTAAGTTCCGCTGGGGTTCTAAACCGACTGATTTATTGTACGAGAATGCAACTCCTTTTATCAAGTTTGCACTTGGCGAGAATGTAAAACAAAGCAATTGGGGCGATGCTCAAAAAATCAGATTCCCCCAATCTAGAATGGGGGTAGAGCAAGTGTTTTATGATCACTTTATCCGCGCTCGTGAATACGGAGCGTCGTTTGTTAAATACCGCCATGATCTGTCAAAAACGAGCCGCCGAGACTTGAAATCAGGCAACGGCCCCCTCAAGCCTCGCTACGATATTGAACTTGAGACCCTGCTTCAGATTTTAAGAGAAGAACGATTTGTAACATGTCACAGTTACAGACAAGACGAGATAAATATGCTGATGCATGTCGCGGACTCAATGAAGTTTCGACTGAATACTTTTACGCACATCCTCGAGGGTTATAAAGTAGCCGATAAGATGAAAGAACACGGGGCTGGGGGATCAACCTTCAGCGACTGGTGGGCATATAAATATGAAGTAAAAGACGCCATACCCTATAACGGCGCGATTTTATATGGTCAAGGAATTACGACAGCATTTAACAGTGATGATGCAGAAATGGCACGGCATCTCAATCAAGAAGCTGCGAAGGCCGTGAAGTACGGGCAAGTGCCAGAAGAAGAAGCACTCAAATTTGTAACGCTTAATCCAGCAAAACTGCTCCATATTGATCACAAAACGGGGTCAATAAAAGTGGGTAAAGATGCAGATATCGTGGTGTGGGATGACAACCCATTAAGTATGAATGCGCGAGCCGTCAGGACCTACGTAGAGGGAGAATGCCTCTTCAGCCTGGAGCAAGATTTGATTCTACGAGAGGCTATTCAGACTGAACGTGCCCGTATCACAAAGAAGATGTTGGCGGCTGGATCAGAGGGTGCAGCAATGCAAAAACCCTCCGAGAAAATCCGCATACACTACCATTGTGATACAGAAACAGAGGAAAACAACTAAGTCATGAGATACGCTATACTATTCATACTTACAGGACTTGTTTCGACAGCATCCCTTTCTCAGCAGACTCCTGCTCCAGAACAAACACGTTCTATTCTTATCCTAGGTGGAACAGCTCATCTGGGTACGGGTGATGCCATAGAAGGTGCCGCGATAGGTTTCAGGGATGGAAAAATAGACTTTGTAGGAAGGACCTTTCAAGCTGATAAAAGCAAATATGATGAAACAATAGACGCCACAGGGAAACAAATATATCCTGGGTTTATTGTGACAAACACCACCTTGGGTTTGCAAGAGATTGGTGCTGTGAGAGCCACTCAAGATCAATATGAAGTGGGAACGTTTCGACCTAATGTCAGAGCCATTATCGCCTTCAATACAGACTCCGAAATTACGCCTACCGTCCGATCAAATGGGGTGCTAATGGGGCAGATAACGCCACGTAGTGGGGTGATTTCCGGCGCTTCAGGAGTCGTTCAATTTGACGGATGGAATTGGGAAGATGCGTCAATAAAAATGGTGGATGGAATTCATTTGAACTGGCCTTCAACCCATCACAAACACACTGTAGACGGGAAGATTGATATACGTAAACGGAAAACGTATACTCAGCAAAAGCACGAAATTGAAAGGTATTTCGAAGAAGCTCGTGCCTATGCAGAAGCGCATCCCGAACCTTCCACTTCGGTGATGGATGTCCGACACGAGGCCATGCGTGGAATTTTTGATGGATCGCTTGCGCTTTATTGTCACGCCTCTGATGTCCGAGAGATTACAGAAGCAGTTCACTTTAAGCGTGAAATGGGAATAAAGCGTCTTGTGATTGTAGGCGGATACGACGCCTATCTCGTGGGCGATATTTTACGCGAAAACAATGTAAGTGTCCTTCTCACAAGCGTTCACAGGCTGCCGAGATTTACAGAAGATGACGTTGATTTGCCTTATCGTTTGCCCAAACTACTCGCTGACGAAGGCGTCCTCTTTGCGCTCCAAGTCGATGCCAGAATGACGGAGATGAATACCCGAAACCTTCCATTCTATGCTGGCACAGCACGTAAATATGGTCTTACAGAAGAGCAGGCAATTATGGCACTCACCCGCAATCCCGCAAAAATATTGGGCGTGGATGATGTATGTGGAACCATTGAAAGAGGCAAAGACGCGACTTTATTTATCTCTGACGGAGATGCTTTAGACGTGCGTACAAACCGTCTGATACATGCGTTTATTCAAGGTCGAACGATGGATCTTGACAACCGTCAAAAAGAGCTTTACAGAAAATTTCAAACCAAATACGGAGCTGAGTTGCTCGATTGATTAAGAAAATCGGAATTAAAATGGTCTGGTGTTAATACCCGATTTTTGTCCTTACGCGGGCAAGAACTTCGGATGCTACAATACGTGCCTGGTCAGCGCCATTTGACAATGCGAGATCTATTTCTTCACGATTTGCCATAAGCTCGTTAAAGCGAGCCCGTTCGGACTCAAAACCGTCGACAAGTGCTTCTAGCAGGGTTTTCTTTGCGTGACCCCAACCATATCCTCCCGCACGTAAGGCGTCAGCCATTTTGAGAGCTTCATCTGGAGAAGCGAGCAGTTCATACAGTTTGAACACAACAGAAGAATCGGGGTCTTTCGGGTCTTCTAGAGGAGTGGCGTCTGTGATTATTTTCTTATTGATCGCCTTTTTCAATGTGCCGGCATCGTCGAAAATGTTAATCGTATTGTCCTGTGATTTAGACATCTTTCCTCCATCCGTCCCAGGAACGTACATGGTGGATTCGCTTGTGAGTGCATCTGGTAAAACGAGTGTATCTCCAAACTTGTGATTAAATCGAGATGCGACATCACGGGTCATTTCGAGATGCTGCATTTGGTCTTTGCCTACAGGCACCTTCTGCGCATCGTACAAAAGAATATCAGCGGCCATAAGCATGGGATATCCGAATAGCCCTGCATTGACATCCTCTAGACGGTCAGATTTATCCTTAAAGCTGTGGGCCAAACCGAGGCGAGAATACGGAAACATACATTGTAAATACCACGCCAATTCAGTCACCTCTGGCACATCGCTCTGTCGGTAAAAGACACTCCTTGAAACATCCAACCCACAAGCCATCCATGTTGCTGCAACGGCGTACGTGTTGTTTTTGAGGAGCTCTGCATCTTTTATTTGCGTCAACGAGTGCATGTCTGCGATGAACAGATATGAATTGTTTGCGGGGTCATTTGCGAGATCTATGGCAGGCTTAATTGCACCGAGGATGTTTCCAAGATGTGGCGTTCCTGTACTTTGTATGCCTGTGAGTATGCGTGCCATTTTCTTATGCGAATATCAACAGAACTCGTTGAACGCCTGCTTCAGGTGTTCAGAGATCGCTTCTGCAGTATTTCCTTCAATGTGATGACGCTCTACCATCATCGCCAACTTGCCATCTTTAAAAAGCGCAATACTTGGAGACGAGGGAGGGTAGGGCAGCATAAACTTACGGGCTTGTGCGACCGCTTCTATATCAAACCCTGCAAAAGAGGTTGTAAGATTGTCAGGTGTTTTTTCGTTGTCTAGACAGGCTCTTAATGCTGGACGCATAGATCCTGCAGAGCAACCGCAAACACTATTCAGAGCTACAATTGTAGTCCCCGGTCTTTCCAGAGCAGAGCTTACATCTTGAGGAGTAAGTAATTCTTCGAAACCGACCTCTACGAGCTCGGCTTTCATTGGGGCAACTAATTCAGCTGGATACATTATTTATTGGGGTTAAATGTCGATTTTAATTCAAGTTCTGTGTATTGCTCGTCATGTATTGGAGAAGGGGCATCTATCATGACGTCTCTTCCAGAGTTATTCTTCGGGAATGCGATAAAATCACGAATAGAGTCAGATCCACCAAACATAGAGCACAAACGATCAAAGCCTAAGGCTAAGCCGCCATGGGGTGGAGCTCCATACTGAAAGGCATCCATAAGGAACCCGAATTGTGCCTGCGCTTCTTCAGGTGTAAATCCAAGAAGATCGAACATTCGAGCTTGTAATTCTCTGTCGTGAATCCTGATAGAGCCTCCACCTATCTCGACCCCGTTAATGACCATGTCGTATGCGTTGGCCTTTACTTTTCCAGGATCGGTGTCTATAAGTGCCAGCTGATCTGGTTTCGGAGATGTAAATGGATGGTGCATCGCGTGGTAGCGATCGGTCGCTTCGTCCCATTCAAGAAGCGGAAAATCCATGACCCACAAAGGTTTAAAGACCTTCGGATCACGCAATCCCATTTCTTCTCCCAGGTGAAGCCTGAGCTCACCCAATTGTTTTCGCGTTTTATCTAATTCACCTGAAAGAACCAAGATTAAATCCCCCTTGCCTGCACCTGTTTTGTCTGCCCAAACCGATCGAGCATCTTCGTCGAAGAACTTATCTACGCTGCTTTTTGTCGTACCATCCTCATTTACTCTACAGTATATCAGTCCCTTTGCGCCAATTTGTGGACGCTTGACCCAATCGGTAAGTTTATCCAATTGCTTCCTTGTGTAGGCAGCTCCTCCCGGCACCACGATGCCAAGCACCGTTTCTGCAGAATCGAACACCCCGAATCCCTTTCCTTGAGCAACATCACACATATTGACAAACTCCATCCCAAACCTGACATCCGGCTTGTCTGAACCATAAAGACGCATCGCATCGTCGTAATCCATTCTCGGGAAATCTTCAATCTCTACGTTGAGGACTACTTTAAAAAGGTGGCGGACCATGCCCTCGAATGTATTGAGGATATCCTCCTGCTCTACAAATGCCATTTCGCAGTCTATCTGCGTAAACTCAGGCTGTCTGTCTGCGCGAAGATCTTCGTCGCGAAAACACTTCACGATTTGGTAATAGCGGTCGAAACCACTCACCATAAGAAGCTGCTTGAAGGTTTGAGGACTTTGTGGAAGTGCGTAAAATTGTCCGGGGTTCATGCGGCTTGGGACGACGAAATCTCGAGCGCCTTCTGGCGTGCTCTTGATGAGGTACGGCGTCTCGACATCAATAAATCCTACCGAATCTAAATATTTACGCGTTTCCATACCCACCCTGTGACGAAGCATAATGTTTTTCTTCACCGGATTCCTGCGAAGATCTAAGTACCGATACTGCATTCTAAGATCATCACCTCCATCGGTTTCATCTTCGATTGTGAAAGGTGGCGTTTTACTTGGGTTAAGAATCTCGAGCGTTTCCACGTCAATCTCAATTTCTCCAGTAGGGTTTTTGAGATTCTTACTCTCTCTCTCAATCACGTTTCCACTCACCTTAATCACAAACTCTCTTCCCAGTTTCCGAGCCTGATTACATAGGTCAGCATTGGTTTCCATGTTGAAAACAAGCTGCGTTTTTCCGTATCGATCCCTAAGATCTACAAAAGTCATCCCCCCCAAATCACGCGCTTTCTGAACCCATCCAGAAAGTGTTACAGTCGTTCCGGAGTTTTCCAGGCGCAATTCGCCGCAAGTGTGTGATCTGTGCATTGTGCAAAGATAGAAAGAGGAGGGGGTTTAAAAGCAGTCTCTAAGGCAAGTTGTTTCGTGAAAAAGCATTAAAACTACGTTCCCTCAGTCTCTTTTATCGGTTTCTAATATTGGCGCTTAATCTCACCGCCAAAAGACCTCCAAGATATGCCGTGGGAATATAGGCGAGTGACAAGTCAACGACGGTAAACCAAACAGGTGATGGCAACATAAAAGTTATCATGATTCCTCCAACTAGAAATACGCCTCCGATCCCTAAGGCATACCTAACTTTATTTTTAAGTGCGATTAATGATGCAACAAATGCCCCAACCAAAGTCCCTAAGGCGTGCGCGAGAAACGGCATTAAGAAATGTTTGGGCTCAAAGAGGTGCAAGGCTTCTTTCAGTCCTTCTGTAGTGGTCATGATTGCTCCTTCGGGTGGAGCAACAATACTTCCGCTAATAGTTATGAGATACATATTTAACGAACCACCAACGTAAAGACCTACTAATACAGCAACAACACCGACAATTGCGTTTTTCAAGATCACATTCATTCTTACAAGTTACAAATGAACCACGGTTGCATTGGTGTTTTTAAAAATCAATCATAAGCCCGATCGATGGCAATACGGTTCCACTAATGTTCTCAATTTCCGATATTTGGTATGATTGAGGGTTGTTCGGATCGATGATGGGGTCGCCAGAATCATCTCTTTCTACATCAAGAAATGGTTGACTGATTGCCTGAAAATTGTAGATGTTTTGGATGTCGATGTATGCATTCACAGCCCACTTCTGGAAGTACCATTTTTTATCTAATCTCATGTCCAAACCATGTGAAGCGGGGTTTCTAAATTCATTCAATTGGTCCCAATCGAACACACCCTGCTGTACGATGTCCCAGACGTCTATTGTTGCAGATCGTTCCACATCGTATGGGGTGTATGGAGCACCTCCTACAAACCTAAATTTCATTCCGAGTTCCCAATCGTTTTTAAATTTCTTCCCCGCGGTGATATTTAGGATATGTCTGTTGTCCCATGAAGAATTAATCAATTCGTCGTTTTTGTCAGAGAACTCACCCCGCACGAATGTATATGAGAGAATTCCATATACAGAGGAGAGAAGCTTCTGTTGTACCAGCAGTTCGAGGCCATAACTTCTGCCAAATGACGTTGAAGTCACAGGCTCATTTCCGATCACGCCAAAGTCACCTCCCAGGTTTGCAAGGGAGAGGCTGTCTCTTGTCAAAAATGGATAATTGTCGTAGGTTTTATAAAACCCCTCAACGGTCACTTTGGACAACAAACCAGGATTAAACTCCAACCCAGCAATAAAATGATCTGACTGGATGTAGGTAATGTTGTTTTCTTTGTTTGCGAGCAAAGAGTTGCTGTCTCGGTAGCCCATGATCGTATAAGGAGGAAGCTGGAAATAACGCCCAACATTGAAATTTGCATTTAACTTTTCAGTGATAGAATAGGATGCCGAAAGTCTCGGAGACATCTGATCTAATGGGTTGCTCATTTCTTCGGAATAGTCGTTACAATCCATACGTAACCCAAACGACACCATCAACTTGTTTTTCACCAGTTCTTTGCTGACCTGAGAAAAAACAGCAAACTTATTGATCGGCAAACGTGAATCGAAATCAATCACATTCACCGCTCCGTCCACCACGATTTGATTGTAGGTTGAATTTGTGTAGATCGCGTTTTCGTATCCGAGTCCCATGTTTAATTTCCAGCCATTTTCCCGAATGGTGTTTTCCAACCTCACCTTGTTTTCGATCTCTTGTGACTTGTAGTCGAGTATCAGAAACTCGGGTTGTTCAATGTTCCCTTGATATTTAACAGCCCTGTTGTTTAAATGATTGCGACTGACCACAACATTTTGAAAACTGTTTGTTCCAAAATGCTTCCAGTTTGCCCCCACAGTATAATTCCATTGTGTGTTCACGGGTAAGTTTCCCAGGATGTAGTTGTTTCTTCTAATGATCTCTTCGTCCTCTAAGCCATCATTTGCCGATGTATTCAAGGTGAAGTCGTCCACGGCGCCAAGTCCTACAATGGTGATGCGGTTTTTGTCATTGACCTTGATGGTCTGCTTGTACTGAAAATCGTTGTAAGTAGGCAGGAAAGGAAGCCCCAGGGCTTTGAAAAGCAATTGCAAGTAGGACTGCCTGGCAGATAAAATAAAGGTAGACTTGTCACCCATAGGCCCATCTAATGTGATGCCTGCATCACTTGAACCGAGCATAAAGGTTCCCTTGAGACCCTCATCATTTCCTTCAATTTGCTTGAACTCTATAATGGAGCTGAGCGCATTGCCTCTGTTGGCGGGGAAGGCTCCAGCATAAAAATCGACTTCTCGTATAAAATTCACGTTGATCATCCCCACTGGGCCACCTGATGATCCTTGCGTAGCAAAGTGGTTGATATTTGGCACTTCAATCCCATCAAGATAAAACCTATTTTCATTAGGCGCACCACCCCGAACGACAATGTCATTCCTAAATGAAGATGAGGATGCGACACCAGGAAGAATTTGTATCACATTTGAAATGTCTCTATTTCCACCAGGGTTTCGATAGATTTCGGAGGAACTGATTGTTCTCAGACTTACGGGACTTTCTTCTCTTTTGTTGAATGGAGAAGCGGTGATCACAACCTGATTAAGGGCCGTGCTTTCTTCCACCAAAGCAAAATCAAGGGTGGTCGTCCTTACTGAGTTCACGGGTACCTCAAAGCTGATCTGTCTCTTGAAACCGATAAATGAGCATACCACACTGTATGTTCCTGGTTTGAGATTTGTGAGGATGTAATTCCCCTCAAGATCTGAAGTGGCTCCAAGTGGGGTGCCCTCGATAAAAATATTTGCAAAAGGAACTGGTTCGTTGTTGATGCTGTTGTAAACACGGCCTTTTATGGTACTGGTTTGTCCTGAAACAACCCCGAACAGGCTTGTAAGTATAATCCCAGCTATTACTGACTTTAAGTTCATTATTATATGAGAATCTATCTGGTTTTTAAAAATATATTTCGCAACGCGTCGTTCAGTTTTGAATACTGAAAACGGTACCCACGACCTGTTATTTTGTCTGATGAAACGCGACTGCCCGTTAACAATACGACTGCCATTTCACCAAATAAGAGGCGAATAAAAAAAGCAGGGATATTGGGTAAAACAATCTTTCGTTTTAAAACGGCTGCGACTTTCTGGGTGAATTCATTGTTCGTGACGTGTTCAGGCGCAACAGCATTGTATGTCCCCCCTGTATCATCTGTAATCACAAAGCCCAACATGCCGCAAAGATCCGCAATATGGATCCATGGAACCCATTGTTTGCCTGTCCCAACACCACTTCCAAAGCCAAAACGTATGGGTGCAGCTATTTTTTTCAATGCGCCTCCGTCTCTGTCTAGAATGATGCCAAACCTCACAATGGAGATGTTGTTTGCCACATGATTTGATTTGAACGAATGTGCAACACGCTCCCATTCTCGACACACCTCTCCTAAAAAGTCATCCCCATTAGGAGAATTCTCAGTGAAGATCTCATTCGTTGTTTGAGCGCCATAATATCCAATTGCTGAGGCTGAAATAAAGGTGTCTATTGTTTGGTTGTTTTTTTTTAACTCATCCAACATTAATTGTGCACCATCAACTCTACTTTTCTTGATCTCTCGTTTTCTCTTTTGAGTCCATCTTTTATCAGCGATTGATGATCCGGCCAAATGGATGATGTGATTTACACCTCTTAATCCCTCAGGGTCGATGTACTTCATATTGATATCCCAACGATACGCATTCTCTTGTTTCACTTCTCTCGTTAAAAACTTGAGGGTGTATTCCCTCTCTAGTTCAAGTGCCAAAGATTTTGCCAGCATTCCGTTAGCGCCTGTTATTAGGACGACTTCCTTCATCTTTTTGAGAGATTAATGAACAGGTCATCATATTCTTTAAAACGATGTTCTCGGATGGGACGGACTTTAGGCTCGGTGTCAAAATGTAACAAAAGACAAGGGCTTATGTCCTTGTATTTTTCGACGAACTCATAGCTTAAAAGTTCATTGTTGAAGATGCGTTGTTTGATTTTATTGTGATAGGGATACATCTTATCTAGCGTCCTGTTTGGGCTTAAGAAATTCAAAAAGCATCAAATTACAGAAGAGCATCGAGAAGGCATATCCGATATCCTCTATTGGAATCGTCGCAAGTTTGACCCCTAAATTTTCACCGTCATTGTACCAAACAATTGGCGCATCGATCATCGAACCGGTTAGAATGCCATTTACAATAAAAAATGGAATCAGGATAAATAAAAACGACAGAAAAAACCGTTGTAATAATTTGAGATAAAAAACAACCCCTAGGGCGAGTGTAACGATTAAAAAAATCGCATCCACTGCAGTGTATGCTTTTGAAAAATGTGTACAAAGTAGGACGAATGTCACTGCAATTAAAACAAGCGCTATTTTGCGGGTCAGGGTTTCATTCAGAAAAAATTTAGGCGCCAAATGTTTGACTGCAAAATGAGTAAACAATGAGACAAAGGGTATCACAAAAAAGAAAAGCCACTCTTCTATGGGCATCATAAATATATTCAACCCCAAACAATACGCCTCATTAAACCCCCAGACACCTGCCCGCGTGAATAAAGCATCCCAGATCAAGAAAACAAACGCAACTATTGACGAAGAGATCAAGAAGTCCTTCCATCTTTTGATGACGTCCAAGTAAAAAACGTTGAATGCCAAAGGGACAGATATGGAAGCGATCAGCACGTACAAGTAAACGGGTGTCATGACGTACGCTTTGTAGAGAAGTATTTTTTCGGGACATTGAGCATTCCGAAACATTCCCCATCTTCTTTGCCCATATGTTTGTGGTGAACTTTATGTGCTTTCCTTAACCCCGTCAGATATCTGTTCTGGGTTTTATCAAACCACTTGAATCTTCTGTGAATGAGTACATCATGAATGAGAAAGTAGGCAATTCCGTACAAGAGAATCCCGATTGCGATAAAAAATTTGTAATTTAATTCAGGGTTTACCCCAAAATAAAACAGTGTAATGCTAGGTGCTGCACCAATCAGGAAGAAGATGTCATTTTTCTCAAAGACATTTTGATATTTGGGTTGGTGATGATCTGCATGTAAAAACCACAAAAACCCATGCATGACATATTTGTGGTTCAACCAGGTTGAAACCTCCATTAACGCAAACGTCGTCGCGACAATAAGAATGTAAAAACAGACAATCATAAAGATGTATTTGCTCTGATGTAGTAATCTAGGTAATCGGTTTCATCCTCCACTTCTAAGATGTTTTTCAGGATCAGTTTATCCTCTGTGATGTTTTCAGAGTACCCAAGAAAAAAAGGCGCGTTTTCTTGAGACAACAAACGTACATATCGCAGGTGAATATTTGTGCGATGTGTGTCAATTAACTGATTTAATTTATCTTTATTTTCTTGAAACAACTGAAGTTTTCGAAACGGGTTTGCTGTGTACTCAGCTTGTTTCATGGAAATGGATAAAACATATGCCATGACTGATGCATCATTGCTCTCTTGATATTTATAAATAAAAAAGATTTCGGACACTTCATTTGTTAATTCATGATATTCTTTAACGACCTCTTTAACGTCAGGATTAAATTTAACGTCAGTATTGAAATCAAATGACAGAAGTAAAATTAAATAGATCGAGGTCATCATACCAAGTTAAATTTGTGACGTAAATATGATTGCAGAAGAATAAATATTTTTTTCATGTTTGACACTCTAATTCGATCTTCTTTTAAAACTTTGGCAGGTGTGTGAACTATTTTTTTAAGCAAATGAGAATAGTACTTGTATGCCAAATATACTCCTAATCTAGATTCTTTTGGGAGTTGTAAAATCCCCTCCTTTGCTATTTTGAAATCGTTTTCGATGTCTTTAACAATCATGTCTTTGTCAGAATCCTTAAAGTTATCTGGATCTACATTGGGGAAGTAAGTCCGATCTAATTCTTCGAAGTCTTGTCTTAGATCTCGTAAAAAGTTGACTTTTTGAAACGCTGAACCAAGTTTAATCGCTGATGCTTCTAGCTTGCTATATCGGGCTTGGTCTCCTTTTACGAATATTTTCAGACACATGAGACCCACCACATCAGCAGACCCATAGATGTATTCATCGATTTCCTCTTTGTTTTGGTAAATCTTCTTCGAAATATCAGCGCGCATGCTTTTCAAAAAAGCCTTGACAAGAGAAATTGAAATATCGTATTTTACGATGGTATTTTGAAAGGCATTAATCACAGGATTGGAACTAACCCCAATCTTGAGCGAAATCCAAAACTCTTCTTCAAATCGGTCAAAAAGATCTTCTTGTGGGTACCCATCGAAGCTGTCAACAATCTCATCAGCGACGCGAACAAATCCATAGATATTGTACACATCTTGTCTGATAGAGCGGTCAAGCAAACTCACTGCCAATGAAAACGAAGTGCTGTATTTCTTCGTGATTAGGCTCGCAGTTTGATTTGAGATTTCATCGTATAGCTGCTTCATGATCCAAAGTGTTTGGAAATTGATTCGGCAGCTATTTTTCCTGAAATTAAAGCCGGTGGGACACCTGGGCCAGGAACGGTGAGTTGCCCAGTGAAAAAGAGATTACTGACTTTCTTGCTTTTTATTCTTGGTCTTAAAAAAGCTGTTTGTGTTAATGTATTTGCCAACCCATATGCGTTTCCTTTGTATGAATTATAATCGTCAATAAAGTCCTTGACACAGTATGACTTCACAAACGATACGCTCTCTTTCAAACTGTTGTTTGTCAATTTTTCAAGCCGTTCGAGGACGATGTTAAAGTACTTTTCTCTGAGCTCTTCTGTATCCTCAAGACCTATTGCAATCGGAATTAGGAATGTTGCAGATTCTTTGCCTTCTGGCGCAAAAGTTGTATCTGATTTGCTTGGGAAATTGGCATAAAAAAGAGGGTCCTTTGGCCATTCTAGGGTGTCATAGATATAGGATGCATGTGCATCAAAATCAACATCAAAGAACAGCGTGTGATGAGAAACATTTTCTACCTTCTTGTCAAAACCCACATAGAACAGCAAAGAGGAAGGCGCAAACTTTCGGGTATTCCAATATTTTTCTGTGTACTGTCGGTATTTAACAGGAAGCAATTGTTCTGTGTGATGATAGTCCGCCCCACTGAGGACGATGTCAGACGGAATCAAGACATCATCTATTACAATGCCAGTTGCAGTACCTGATTTATCAACCTCGATATTTTTGACTTCAGCATTGGCGATGAACTTGACGCCATTCTCCTCTGCGAGCAGTTTGATGCCTTTTACCACTTCATACATCCCTCCATTTGGGTGCCAGGTTCCAAGTCCAAAATCAGCCCAGTTCATGAAATTATACATTGCTGGAGTATTGCCTGGTTTTGCGCCGAGAAATAAAACAGGAAACTCCAAGATTTTAATCAATCGTGGATTCGAAAAATTCTTTTTAACCTGCTTCCGTATACTAAAGAAGAGCTGGTTAAGTTTTGTAATGGTCTTAGGTGTGATTAATTCTAACGGGGAGACACCCGGGTTATATACAAGCTCCTTGACCGCGACATTGTAATTGTTTTCTGCGATTCTTAAAAATTCTTTAAGTTGTATTGAACTCCCCTTCTGTTCAGCTTCGAACAACGCATAGATCTTGTCAAGATTTGCGGATATAAGCACACTGTCTGAGGCTCCAAAATACACTTGATAGCCTGGGTCTAACTTTGTAAGCGTATAATAATCAGACACTTTTTGATCAAAGTCTCCAAAAAACCGTTCAAACACATCAGGCATCCAATACCAAGAGGGACCAATGTCGAATTTGTACCCTTTGTGGATCATCTGTGTCGCTCGACCACCAAAAGTTTTGTTTTTTTCATAAATCGTAACATCGTGTCCTTCCCTAGAAAGGTAGCAGGCTGCGGATAGAGATGAAAACCCTGATCCCAATATGGAAATTATTTGTGGCATTGTCTAACAAATGTACAAATTTGTTAGACATAATACAAATTTTATCATACTTAGTCAGTAATTAGGTTGATGAATCCATTGAAAAAAGCGATGTTTTTGGATTTATATAAAGCAGAAAATCAGCCCCATACTTTTAAACAATGCAACATTTTTTTTATAAATTAAATTGGATATAAAACGCTCATTTGATGGATTAAGGCTGTTTGTTTGCCAAAGAGCACCGATGGGATTCAGCAACAAGCTGACGTTTAATAGCTTCTGAAGATTTAATAGGCTTTGTGATTTTATTCTTCTGTTGAGTCTGATAGCGTGACAAAACCATGAAAATTTTCACGAAGAATATATTATTTTGTCGAATCTGAATGCATCAATTCAAGATCACAACCGAAATGCGAATGGCTTTGTCAAACCGCATCTTTAGTACTTCAGTAATTTCCGTGCTATTTTGACATTAATTTAATTCCGAGATACACCGTCCTTGGAAGTGAGGGTCCGAAAACAAAGTTACTGTCTCGGTTTTTTCCAACATCAAAATTGTCTTGATATGAATTGAAGATGTTTTTGACTCCACCATATATTTCAATGGCCGTTTGCATTTGTTTCATTTGAAAAGTATACCCCATTTTTGTACTCAATTCTGAATAGGAATTTGAAGTAAAGATTTCATCAATTAACTGATTTGGGGCGCCAGCAAAGTGCGGTATTTTCATTTTGCCGGTATATATATAATTTATGTTTGCGTTCATTCTGTTGTTTGGCGAGAATGTTAGCGTTGAAAAGCCATATTGGGAGGGTGTTCTTGTAAACTCTCTCAAGCCCTCTACACCTTCAATATATTGTACTTCTTCATCAAATTTGCTTGATTGCACAGTAAGTCCCGTTTCAAATTGTAGCTTCTTGTCATAGTTGGCCCTTATTTCTAAGGTGAGTCCTTTTACTGTAGCCCCTTGTCCGTTTTGCTTTTCAAAGAGTGAGCCAAAGTCATCCTCACCAACAGGTTGTAAATAAAACGCTTCATTTAACCTTGTGTAAAATCCTTCCAACGTAAAACCATAAATAAACGCCTCGGCTGGTTTGTCATAGTTGATGGAGGCACTCAAACTTTGAGATTTTTCAGGTTTTAAATTTGGGGATAATGAAACCCGCGAAACACCTCCGCCCGCAAAAGCAATATGTAAATCTGTATCAAAAGCTTGTGGCGCTCTAAAACCAGTGCCGTAATTGATTCTAAATTGCGTGTTTGATTTATGTTTATATAGAAAAGAGGCTCTAGGACTTAACACCAATTCATCAATCAAGTTGTGCTGATCCATCCTCACACCCGACAGAATGTTTATCGAAGGCGACAGTTCCCAGTCGCTTTGTATAAAAACACCAAAATCTGTGGTGTTTTGGTCGACCACATAGTTGTAGGTTGAGATTTCATCAAACACTTCATCTACAACATATTCGCTGCCCAATATAAACGTGTTTGTTCCTTTAATGAAGTTATAAACTTTGTGATTGAGCTGCGCACCCCCTTGAAGAGTAGTGGTGCTTGATGTGCCGTAAGGGGGGGTTTCTATGTGCGATTGTATTTCTGTTTCCTCTTCTGGGAAAATACCTGTGTAGTGTTTTCTCTTGGTATTTTGAGTTGCAAAGTATGTGATCAAAGAAGAGTTTTCGTTGTTAAAATTTATTTGATAATCGACACTACCCATCCAAACCTTGTGGATTCTTTCTTCTGATTGTTGTGTTAAATATGCAGGCATCTCCACCATTTCTCCCCCATATCTAGTCTCATTTAAATTACTCAGGCTTATTTCAATTTTTTGATTTTCTCTGGGCAGAAAGAAAATGTTTGTTCCAAATGAGGTGTTTCCCAATTGGGGCAATTCAGAGTATTGATCATCATTGTGGTCATATAAACCACGTTCTCTGTGATTCACAAACAGAGTCACCCCAGAATTCTTATTTTCAGAAACCAACGAGGCGTTGCCACTAAGCACCCTGTCACTTGCTCCTCCATTTATATTTTGATAGAATGAATTGAGTTCATGTGAATCTTTATTGGGGGTCTTCGTGATTACATTCACTGTGCCTCCAATTGCACTCGAGCCATATAACGAGGACCCACCGCCCCTAACAACTTCAATGCGTTCAATCATGTTTGTTGGAAGTTGTTCTAAACCATACAAGCCTGTTAAAGGGCTGAAAATAGGCCGACCATTTATGAGAATTTGAGAATATCCTCCGGCCAAACCATTCATTCTTAATTGTGTGTAGTTGCAGGTTTGGCAATTTGTTTCAACCCTTAATCCAGGTTGAAATTTTAACCCTTCAGATAAATTACAAGCTTGCACATTGTCCAACGTTTTGCTGGTAATTAAGTTCACGATTACTGGAGAGTTTGTTTGTCTTTTGTAAGTTTTCGTCCCAGTTACAACGACTTGATTGAGTATGTTTAAACTTTCGTTTAGATCGAAATTTAGTACCAAAGAGGGGTTTGTTTCGTCAATGGTAATTGTTTTTTCTTGCTTGTTAAACCCCACAAATGAAGCGGTGATCTGATATGTAGCATAAGGAATCTCATCAAAAAGATAGGAGCCATCTGACTTTGTGATTGTCCCCATCATTGGAACAGTTGCAATTGACACCGTTGCAAACCCTTGTTTTTGATTGTCAACTTTAACAACTCCAGACACTTCTCCAGTTTGTGCAATTGTATAGTTTAAAAATAGCAGTAGAGACAATAATGCAGCAATAATCTTCATGGACGAATTGTTATATACTACAAATATAATAAGTTAGACTAGTCTAACAGTATGTTCTGTTTGTATAATTTCTATATTCGTAAAACAAAAGGAATTTAATGCCTACTCAAATAAAAGAAAACTACCTAAAAGCCATTTTTTTTCTTAGCCAAAAAAATGTTGAAGTCTCTATCACTGAGCTGTCCAATCAGATCAATGTTAGCAAGCCAACGGCCAACAACATGGTCAATAAAATGGAGAAGAAAGGTTGGGTCATCTATAAAAAATATAAACCCTTACAACTTACTTCTAAGGGTGAAAAAATAGGAGCGCTAATTGTACGAAAGCACAGGTTGGCAGAAATGTTTTTGTCCGAAGTGATGGGATTCGGATGGGAAGAGGTCCACGATATAGCAGAAGAAATGGAACATCTAAATTCTGAAATCCTTTTTGACAGAATGGATGAGATTCTGGGCTTTCCGTCACAAGATCCACACGGTTCTCCAATTCCAGATAAAAATGGAAAGATTTCAAAATCAAACTATATTAATTTAACATCCATTAAAGAAGGCGAAAAGATTGTGTTATGTGCTTTGGCGAACAGTTCAAAAGAACTGTTGTTGTTTTTAAATAAAAAGAAAATCACACTTGGCGCCGAGTTGCTTGTTCAACATATTGAAAGTTTTGACAAGAGTATTCAAGTCTGCCTTCAAGACGATTCGCAATTTGTATTGTCTTTTGATGTTTGCAAATTTCTTTTGGTGAGACGAATGTAAATGTGAGGGG
>Ga0307984_1000379_pt1 | contig 19958 bp, 11 predicted proteins | sample EllFjometageno78_FD_203169 | JGI IMG/M metagenome (GOLD analysis project Ga0307984, IMG submission 203169) | Marine microbial communities from Ellis Fjord, Antarctic Ocean - #78 | ecosystem: Environmental > Aquatic > Marine > Unclassified | place: Southern Ocean | collected 2014-10-09
ATGCCGACCCATTACTTCGACGAAGAAAAGACGGTTGTGACTGTCCGCAGTATCCCTTATTTTATCTACTGCTTCAACGACATTGTTTGTCGCTGTGTCAAAACCGATCGTATTGTCCGTTCCATCTAAATCATTGTCTATCGTACCAGGCAATCCTATGATCGGGAATTTAAACTCATTGTAGAATTTCAGTGCACCTGTGAACGTTCCATTACCTCCGATCACCACCAGACCATCAATTTGGTTTTTCTGAAGGTGGGCAAAAGCTTTTGCCCTTCCTTCGACCGTCAGAAAGGCCTCACATCTTGCCGATTTAAGAATGGTGCCTCCTCTTCCCAGAATTTTTGCAACCGAGCGGACATTGAGCTTCTTAAAATCACCATCAACTAAACCTTGGTATCCTTGAAACACCCCAATGACTTCAATATCATGAAAAACACCAGACCGAACTACTGCACGTATTGCTGCATTCATTCCTGGCGAGTCACCTCCTGAGGTAAGTACTGCGATTCTCTTCATCTTTTAGTCATCATAATTCAATCTGCAAATTAACAACAACTTTCAACGTTGATAACAACAAAACCATCATTAGTGTAACAATTACACTTTCTCGTGTATATTTCGGTAATGGAAATCACAAAACAATTAGACGTAAGTGTGGATTGCGTTGTATTTGGATATGATGGAGAAGTTCTCAAAGTTCTTTTAATAGAACAAAAAACGCAATACGGTGGCGCGTTAAGAGAACAGCATATTCAAATGGCTTTGCCTGGAGATTTGGTTCAATCCGAGGAAACCCTAAATAATTGTGCGTCAAGAGTAATGCTCGAGCTTACCAGCATAGAAAACATTTTCCTGAAACAATTCCACAGCTTCGGCGATCCCAACAGAGTTCGGGGGGACAAGGATCAAGAATGGCTGAAAACCTATCGAGAATTCCCCAACAAAAGGGTCATTACAATTGTCTACTACGCGCTTGTATCACTGAATGATTACACACCCTCACCATCTTCATTTGCTGGCAAAACGCAGTGGGTGAAACTTGAAGAGGTGCCTGAATTGGCGTTCGATCACAACCATATACTCGACTTTGCTGTTCAAACTTTGAAAGAACAATTGGAACCTCATCACATTGGATTCAAACTGCTTCCTGAAAAATTCACATTAAGCCAGCTACAAAACTTACATGAGCTTGTCTTAGATAAAAAATTAGACAAGCGTAATTTTAGAAAAAACGTAAAGCGTATGGATCATGTCGTCCCTCTAGATGAAAAACAGAAAGGTGTTCTTCACAAACCTGCACAGTTGTTTTCTTTTAACCCCGAAGCCATAATCTGATGGGACACTTTAAAACATTAACATTTTTCTTTTTAATAATCTTCTTCTCTGGAGGAATTCAAGCGCAAGTCGTATGGACAGAACCAGCCTTTCCTACGCAAGATGATCTCGTCACTTTGTATTACAATGTGTCAGAAGGAAACGAAGCCTTACTTGACGTGAATGAACCATGTCCAGGATGTCCATTTGTTTTTGCACATACTGGAGTCATTACAGCTGAGAGTACATCCTCGTCAAATTGGCTTCATGTTCATAATCCATGGCCATCAACTTCTCCCAACAATTTAAGTGAAGCAAATTTCGGGAATGTGTTGGTGCCTGTTGATGCACTTGTACACTCGTTTAATTTCGGAGGGCTCACACTCGCTGAATATTATGGAATAAATGAAGGGGAACAGATTGAACAGCTCGCATTTGTATTTAGGGATGTACTGGGCACAGTCGTAGGCAAAAACGCGGACGAGAGTGACATTTTCTTGGCGATAAGCAACGGACAATACGAAGTTGATTTTGTCAATCCTCCACTCGACTTCAACCTCATGAATGTAGGCGAAGAATTGACCATTCAAGCGATTTCATCTGATTGGGGAGAACTGACTCTAAGTATAAATGGAGTGGAAGTCGCATCAAATGAGGGCTTGGCTATTGAATATACATTCAGTTTAGATGAGGCCGGAGATTATGCGATTTCAGTGAATGGCGTGTCAGCGACAGATGATGAAGATGAGAAAGACGTCGCAATTACTGCGTTACCGAATACGCCAAACATTGCCTGGCCTCCATCTGGCACAGTAGATGGAATCAATTATCTAAATGACACTACTGTCATTTTACAAGTTTTCGCGCCTTACAAAGACTTCGTTTTTGCAGTTGGCGATTTTAATGGATGGGAAATGAACAGTGCTGCAATAATGCATCGAACACCTGATTATCAGCGGTATTGGATAGAGTTATCCGGACTTCAAACGGAACTCCCTTATCGATTTCAGTACCATATTTTGCCAGATGACATTCGTGTGGCTGATGCGTACGCAGAAATACAATTGGACAAATGGAATGACCCATGGATTCCTGAAAGTACATATCCAGAGATGATACCCTACCCTATTGAATTCACCTCGGGTGATCCAGTAAGTGTTTTTGTGACTGGAGAAGATGAATATGGATGGAGTGACAACGGTTTTGAGAGACCAGAACAAGAAAACCTTGTGATCTACGAAATTCTGGTTCGGGATTTCTCAGAACAGAGAACGTACAAGATGATAGAAGACTCGTTAGATTACCTCGAAGATCTGGGGGTTACCGCAATCGAACTCATGCCCATAATGGAGTTTAATGGCAATGACAGTTGGGGCTACAACACCACGTTTTATTTCGCACCAGACAAAGCATATGGCACAAAGGACGATCTTAAATCACTTGTGAACGAGTGCCATGAAAGGGGGATTGCTGTCATCTTGGACATTGTGTTTAACCACTCAGATCAGCCAAACCCTTTTATAACGATGTACTGGGATGACTGGGTTGTTGCACCAAACAATCCATGGTTTAATGTTGAGGCTCCTCACGAACAAAATTGGTTCTACGATTGGAATCACAACAGCAACGCGACGAAATCATTTGTAAAGCGCAATCTTGACCACTGGACTCAAAACTATCATATAGATGGCTTCAGGTGGGACTTTACGCAAGGTTTGGTCCAAACCCAAGGTGGCGGATCTGGATATGATTCAGAGAGAATCTCCATTTTACAGGAGTACGGAAACCATGTTTGGTCTCAAGATGAGGGTGTATACATGATTCTGGAACATTGGTGCGACTACAATGAAGAACAACTGCTTGCAAATGACGGGTTCATGCTTTGGGCAAACACCGCACACGAATATGCAGAGGCATCGATGGGATTCTCTTCTAATTTGAGTTACGCGAATTTTCAAGATCACGGATTCAATACACCACATGCAGTGTCATATATGGAGAGTCATGATGAAGAAAGACTGATGTATAACAATCTCAATTGGGGTAACAGTGCAGTGGGGTATGACATCGAAGAATTAGAAATCGCATTAAAGCGAATTGAACTCACGGCATGCTTTCATGTCTTGTTGCCCGGTCCCAAGTTGATTTGGCAATTCCAGGAACTTGGATACGACTACAGTATTAATACCTGCTCTGACGGCATAACCATTTCTGAATCTTGTCGCATAGAAGCGAAGCCAGTGAGGTGGGATTATTATGACAACCCTATGCGACATAGACTCTGCGATGTGTTTTCAGCACTCAACCACTTAAAAAAAGATTACCCAGTTTTTTCTACCTCTAATTATGGATTCGACACCGATGGATTCGGAAAGCGACTCCATTTAAGTTCTGCAGCAATCAATGTGGTGGTCGTGGGCAATTTTCATGTTGGTGACATTAATATGGTTGTGGACTTTCAACACGAAGGGGTTTGGTTTGATTACTTCACCGGAGAAGAAATATCCGTAACAAACACAGGAGCTTCAATCGCGTTTGCTCCAGGTGAATACCACATCTATGTTGATGTCGATTTACCCACTCCGGAAGTATACAACCCTACATCGGTGTTTGATCTTTCCGAGCAAGAAAGTGAAATGAACCCTATCCTCTCCTACCCAAATCCTTTCTCGAATTCGTTTGAAATCGTCGTCCCCGATGAAATAAAAGGGACATACTCCTATAAAATATTCGATGCGTTAGGCAAGACGATTACATCAAGCTCAAACACAACAAAGACCCTCGTTGTCAATTCTGAATCGTGGAGTTGCGGAATTTATAATATCTCACTTATAGCAGATGGGAATCCCCATCACAAACTCTTCTCATCTAGGATCCAAAAGCAATGAAATATATTTATTCGTTTCTAATTGCAGTATTTCTGATTTCGTTTACGGCTCAGTCACAAACCCTATCTGGAATTGTCAAGGATTCAGATGGAAACACCCTTCCATCGGCTTCCGTTTTGGCGGATGGGGAAACGGGGACGTTTTGTGATTTCAATGGAAATTACAGGATTGAGGGGCTTTCTTTGGGGAAGCACACAATAGAATTTGGGTTCATCGGATACATCAAAAAATCTGTCGAAATAGAAATAGCCATCGGGATGAATACCCTTAATGTCAGGCTCAAAGAGGATGCCGTGATGATCAATGACGTCATCGTCGTCGGCTACGGAGTCCAAAGAAAGAAAGAAGTCACAGGGTCAATTACGAAAATCGACGCGCTGAAAATCACCTCCATTCAGACACCTTCTTTTGAAGCGGCTCTGCAGGGGCAAGCTGCAGGCGTTCAAGTGAGTCAAAGCTCTGGCGCAGCAGGTGCGGGTTCTTTAATACGCATCAGAGGAATAGCGTCAATTTCTGGCTCAGGTGATCCGCTCGTAGTCGTAGATGGCATCCCCATCACTCAGGAGTACTTTTTAAACAGACGGGCTGGATATGGAGGTGGATTCAATAACAATCCTCTTGCAAGCATTAACCCCAACGACATTGAATCTGTCGAAATACTCAAAGACGCAGCTGCAACAGGCATTTACGGATCAAGAGGTGCAAATGGAGTCATCCTCATTACGACAAAAAGAGGAACAAGTAAAACCTCATTTGAATACAGTTCAAGAGTGGGCTTCTCTCAGGCAGCTTCACGTCCAAATATGATGAATACTGAAGAATACCTCACCATTAGACAAGAAGCTTGGGAAAATGATGGTGGCACAGGATATGTTTGGCTCCCGCATATGAGTACATCAACAGACAGTCCTGCTTCGAGAAGAGAAGCCTACATGAGAGCGATGCAAACGGACACCGACTGGGTAGATGAAACGACAGGGACAGGAATGAAAAATGCCCACAGTTTTGGAGCGAGAACAGGAGGTGACAATTGGAGCATGTACAGTGGTTTTGCGTACGACGAAAATGAAAGTTATTTGTTGGGCAACAGTTATACGAGAATAAGCGGCAGAATGAATCTTGACTTGGACTTGGCACCTTGGGCGAAACTCATTTTTTCAGGATCCATGTCACAAGGGCGAAATCAAAGAGTCAGCATGGCATGGAGCGGAGGACTTGGAAGAGCCATGTCTCAAGCAATGCCATATATGCCTGTTCGATATGAAAATGACACACTCGTGAATGGAGTGAGCTACCAAGCGGGAGATTTTTACCAATGGAATACAAACTGGAACATGGTTGCAGAGCGTGAAATGAAAAAGTGGCGTTCCACAGAGAACCGATCCTTTACAAACGCCCAACTGATCCTCACGCCTATAGAAAATTTGCACGTTAAATTTAATGGTGGTTTTGACCAAATGAACGTTGAGGAAGACATTTGGGAACCTGAAGTGTATAACAATTATTTAGACCAAGGCAATCTATACAGCAACACGATCCTCAACTGGAACCTTGGAGCAACGGCTGATTATCGCGTTGAAATAGACGACACACAGGCCATTTCCCTTCTTGTAGGCTCGGAATACCAAAGGTCAGACAACTACTCTTGGGATTATTACTTTCCAAACGCTTCAGGCCCTGTCTACGGGAGCGACTCCTTACAAGCGATTCTTGATACTGCTGACAAAAGAGTCAACCTCCCGACACAACATAGTTTCCTTTCGTATTTCAGCAGAGTGAATTACGCACTGAAGGACAAATATTTCTTCCAAGCGACCATGAGAATAGATGGGTCATCAAGGTTTGGTCGAAACAGCAGGTATGGATTCTTTCCCGCAGTTTCTGCAGGATGGGTAGTCAGCGATGAGAATTGGTTTGCGACTGAAAAAATCAGCTTCTTAAAAGTAAGATCATCAATCGGAAGAACCGGATCTGCAAATATTCCGGATTATGCCCGCTTTGGCACATACAGTCCTACAAACAATGGAATAACATACGCAGGAGACAGTATCCTCTACCCTCTCCAACCCGCAAATCCAAACCTAAAATGGGAGTCAACACGTACCATTGACGGTTCTGTTGAAATAGGTCTTTACGAAGATCGGATTGCAGTAGAAATTGGCGCCTATCACAAATGGTCTACAGACGTCTTAATGAATGTCAGTGTCCCTGCATCTACTGGGTTCACAAATTACTGGGACAATGTCGGAACAGTCATGAATCGAGGGATTGAGCTTAGTATCAAGAGCTACAACACAACGGGGAGATTTCAATGGACCACAGAATTAAACGTTTCGAAAAACTACAACGAGATTATAGATATTGGAGAATATACCCCCGATGCCATTTCTGGAGGGTCGAACGACTCGCGTGTAATCGTGGGAAGCCCCATAGGATCATTCTTCCTCGTTGAACATAGCCACATAGACGCAGAAACTGGACTTCCCGTTTACATCGACCTGGAGGGCAACGAAACATTTGAATACTCCAATGATATCCGGAAATATGTTGGAGATGGTCTTCCTGATTTCATAGGTGGCATGACAAACTCATTTAGTTGCGGAAATTGGGATCTTACAGCACTCGTTTCTTTTTCTATGGGGGCAAAGATCTTTGACTCCTCCGCAAAGAGACAGTTGGGTGTTGTGAGCGATTGGAACATGAGAACTGAATTGTTTGACCGATGGCAACAACCCGGAGACGAAGCTACTTTTCCAATTCTCACTTTAGACGAAACCACATACAGTCTTCCTTCCGGTTTCCCATGGTGGAACACCAGCTTGTTTATCTACGACGCTTCTTATCTACGCCTTAGAAATTTGACACTTGGGTATAACGTGCCTGGAGGAAACGATATACGTTTGGCCTTCAATGCAACAAATCTATTTACCCTCACGAATTTCCCCGGTTTGGACCCTGAAGTTGTCCGTGATTTTGAGAACGCACAAGACAGAAACATGAGTGCAAATGTCAATTACCTGACTCCTCCACAAGAGCGTTCTTTTACATTCTCAATCACGGCAAATTTTTAAGCGCATGAAATATCTAAAAGAACTACGCACCCCCCTATTCGTAGCTGCTATTGCCATTGCCACGATGACTTTTCATTCCTGTGACAAGCTCCTTGTATTTGAACCCGGAGAGGTGATTCTCGCAGAGGATGCCATCAACACCTCTGAGGACCTTCAACGTTTGCTTGTTTCAACATATGATGTTCTAGGGAATCTATATGACGGTCGCGTTCAGATTGTAAATGACCTCAGAGGAGACAATTTAGCTGAACCTGACAACAACAATGACTACAAAGCTGTTTACAACAGAGAAACGACCTTTTTCACAGGTATAAATGGAGGGATTTACACCGATTTTTACTACGCGATATACAGGTCAAATGTCGTTTTAGGGAGCTTTAATTTGGTGGACGAGCTCTCTTCTGAAGAAAGGAATAGAATTGCTGCTGAAGCGAGATTTGTCAGAGCGGTATGTCACCTTGGTGCCGTGAAAATGTTTGCGCAACCGTATGGTTACACTTCCGACAATTCTCATTTAGGCATCCCCCTTCGACTTGAGGCTACCCAGGAGCCATTGCCTAGGGCCAGTGTCGGAGATGTATATTCAGCTGTGATCGATGACTTCATCTTCGCTGCTGAAAATCTCCCCACAATGAATGGACCCTATGCAACGAGTGACGCTGCGAATGCGTATCTCGCTCACATGCATTTCCTAATGCAGGATTGGACTTCTGCTGTGGGTTATTGCGACGCCGTTATCGGGAGTGGTCATTACGAACTCGATGATGATTTGAACAGATTCGAATCGGGCATTGTGAATGTAGAAACAGTGTTTGGGATACAGAGCTACATGAACAGTGAAAACCTAGAGGATGCTTCATTTGTAGATTTCCGTTGTGAGAGTTTAAGAGACAATTATCGCTCTGACAATAACCCCACACCACAATTGTCATTATCTTCTGACTATGTGGATTGGTGGAACGGTTTGGGGGAGGGTTCTGGCGACCAACGTGGAGATTGGTTTACAGCTGGAGAACGTAATTTCTGCAATCGATTTAATGGACTTGATGTCTTTAACGTTCCTCTCATTCACCTCACCGGGCTTCTTCTAATTAGAGCTGAATCTTACGCTGAATTAAACATCAACCTTGCGAGTGCAATTGGAGATATTAACGCCATTCGATCTAGGGCTGGATCGACTCTGCTCTCTGAAAATGCCGACGCGACTCTTGTCAGAGATGCAGCTCGCATTGAATATCGAAAAGAAACGCTTTGTGAAGGAACTTGGGTAGAACAGCTTCAGAGAAGAGGAACGATGGGTGAAAACATTACAATTAGAGGTGGAAGCTGGGATTGTCCTGGAATGGCTCTTCAATTTTCTAACACTGAAAATACCGTCGCAGGATTTGAATTGAATCCAGAAGGTGGTTGTCTATAAAACACTGAAAATGAAAAACTACATGAATCATACTTGCGTACTTGTTGCATTCGTTGCCGTAACATTTAGTCTTTCGGGTTGTAAACCTGAACTTGAAGGCGAGCTTGGGGAGCCTTTCGACAAAGTCGCAGGAATGCTCGGCACATGGGAATTGACCTCTTTTATACAAACTGACTTAAACAACCCCGTAAAAGAAGAACGCGATCTTACAGCCTTTTTCGAGAATGGAATCGTCACTCCCATGCAAATCAAGTTTCATGAAGACAAAAGTTACAGTGTCGCCATTGAGATGGGACGCAATTATTTCGGAAACCAAGGCATTTGGGGGTTTGACGACGACGCGCATCCAACTTTCCTCGTGCTAGAAACGAGTGACACAGATGGCACTCCCATGGACACCCTTCAATACGAATTGGGATCCGTGATTAGAACATTTGACAATACAATGTCTATCGAATACAATCGACTGTGTGGTGAAGGAGCGACGGCGACAAATACAGTCAAGTATTCGTTTAATTTCACCCGAATAAACTAAATATTGTGATGAGAATTTTCAAAGTAATAGCCGTGGTGTTGTTTGGTTTATCCATCGGGAATCATACGCTGGGACAGGTGGCATATATCCAGCCCTCCCCTACGTCTCCAGATGAAGAAGTCACTCTTTTTATAGACATTAACCAAAGTCAAGACGGCATTCAGAACAATGCCTTAAGCGCCATGTTGGATGTAATGTCAGACACCACACATGTCTATCTCTGGGCATGGAACCCCTCCAGCCCCGTCGTTGGAAATGGAGATTGGACGTCCTCTAATGAGGGAATGCTTCTCAACAGAATCGGACCTAAACTGTACGCGATGACATTTATTCCCACTCAGTTTTTTGCCATTGATGGGGCAGAGTTATATGCAAAAGGGATTTCGTGTCTTGCAAAATTAAAAGACGGGTCACCGATTGAAGGTTTTGAAGGAGAAGCAAAAACAGAGGACTTAATCATTTCTGTAATACCCCGGTTATGTGACGATCTCATTTGCGTCTTTCCTGAGGTTCGACGAGAAGACGATTTTTTGAGTATTACCTACGACAATTCGCAGGAAGCTTACGAGGGATTACAGGAAATGAGTTCTGAGGATTGCTATTTATGGATGGCCGCAAAATTACTTGACGGCACGAATTTGATATACACCGACGAGTTACTTGTCACTTCTACTCCTGAGCTTAAAATGACGTCGATCGACGATGGGACCCCTGAGACTGAGGGGCGCTTCCGCTTGACGTTTATCCCTGAGGAACTGTTTGAGCCTATGATGGATGAAAACACCTCAGAAATTGACTATTTAATTTGCTACATCTTGCGACCGGGTTTCTCCTACCCTCCAGGGCCCCCAAACTATTACTTCAATCTTCCCATCCTTACGTGTGATTAAGGCCAAATGAAACGTTCCTTAAAAATATTCATCTCGTTTTCTGTCGTGACCATTCTGATGGTTCGTTGTTCAGAAACGCCACCCACAAAAAACAGCAAAGTCATCTCCGTTGAAGGCGATGGGTGGAGCAAATGGGGCCCAACTTTGCCTGTGCGTTTGAATACATCCAGAGATCTTATTTTGCGTGATTACCTTCTTTCTGGCGAAGAATTAACCCATGCCATTTGGCACCCTTCTTCTGTTCAATCTGAGGAACTCGCAATGTCGAATGACTCACTCCACACTGTACAAATCCCTACACCACCAGCAAATGGAATTGGGTATCTGACCTTGCATTTAAACAATCAAACAAGAGATATTCCTGTATTTGCTTCTGAATTCAAAAACGTTGAAATAAGAACGTCAGGTATTCGACTAAATGACGCATCACAAGTGTATCTCACTGGATCAATGAATGGATGGAGTTCTTGGGAAACACCCATGCATAAAATGGAGGACGGTGTTTTCTCAACTTCATTAAGTTTGCCCATCGGGGATCATCCATACCAAATAATAACAGATGGTTCCTGGGGGCTAGACCCCTCAAATTCAGATTCTATCCCAAATGGAATCGGGGGTTGGAATTCTGTAATATCCATTACAGAATCTGCTCCGCCACCACCCATTCAAGTAACCTTTCGCGAGAACAACACACTCCATGTTGAAGGAGATGTTGATGTTCGGGTTTGGTGTTTTTACGATGACCGATTCATCGCTGAACTATCCCTCACCGAATTAGGTCACGCAACCTTGCCTCTTCCAGCTCACAATACATCCCTTCACAGGTCGCATCTCAGGCTTTTTCCAGTTAAAAATGGAACTCGAGGACCTGAAGTGCTTATTCCGCTTTCTCAAGGCGCTCCCATCATCTCTACGGAAGATCTTGACAGAAGAGATTGGCATTCAATGGTTATGTACTTTCTCATGGTCGACAGGTTTAAGAACGGAATGCCATCAAACGACGCTGCTGTAAATGATTCCGACATACACCCCATCGCTAATCACAAAGGCGGAGACATCATTGGCGTCGCCTTAAAACTGACCGAGGGTTATTTCAATCGTTTGGGAATAAACACGGTTTGGTTGAGTCCCATCACCGAAAATGCAAAAGGCGCTTGGGGGCTTTGGGAGGATCAGCGCACCGATATTTCAAGCAAATTTAGCAGCTATCATGGATACTGGCCTATAAGCAACACACGCATAGACCCCGCTTTCGGCACACGGGCAGAATTTAATGGATTTGTAGATCTTGCGCATTCTTCGGACATGAATGTCATTCTTGACTACGTTTCAAATCACGTGCACGAAAACCATCCTGCGATTGTAAATAATCCTGAATGGGCCACTGATTTAATCCTTCCGGATGGATCAATGAACACGGAGCGCTGGGATGACCATCGCCTAACAACATGGTTCGACACGTTTTTACCTACGCTTGACCTGTCTAACCCTGAGGTGTACTCTGCGATGTCTGACTCAGCGATGTGGTGGGTTAAAAATTCTGGCATAGACGGGTTTAGACACGATGCGACGAAACATATTCCCGAAGTTTTTTGGCGAACGTTAACGTCCAAAATGAAACGGGCAAACCGGGAGATGGATCGCCGCCTCTTTCAGATTGGAGAAACCTATGGCAGTCCCGAATTAATTAAGAGCTATATCTCCTCTGGCATGCTCGATGCACAATTCGACTTCAACCACTATGATGCTGCTGTTGCTGCGATTGCCTTTGACAATGGCTCTTTTAAGAATCTAGCTGCATCTGCGAGAGAATCTTTGAAAGCGTATGGAGCACACAATCTCATGGGCAACATTACCGGAAATCAAGATCGCATCCGATTCACTTCGCTTGCTGACGGTGGTGTCGTCCCTGAGGGAAACGGAAAATATGAAGGATGGACACAAAACATTCAGCACGTAGAAAATGGACAGGGATTTGAAAAAATGCGGATCTTAATGGCATATTTAATGGCAATGCCAGGCATTCCTTGTATTTATTATGGGGATGAAATCGCAGATGTCGGTGGGAATGACCCTGACAACAGGCGTGAAATGCGTTTTGAAGACTTGACTCTTGAAGAGGGAGCTACACTTTCTTGGACTTCTGAGTGGATAAAAACACGTCGTACTCGTATGTCATTGCTCTATGGTTCATGTGATCTTGTCACGCAGTCTGACGATGTTTTAATCATTACCAGATCATATCTTTCAGAAGTGAGTGTCGTCATCATTAACAAGTCTGACAAAACCGTTTCTATCCCTGTTGATTTCGCGTTAACTAAACTTGCCGGAAAAGGAAACATCGGAACTGACGGTTTCGTTTCGCTGCCCGAGCTTAGTGCAATATGCTTGGGCTCTAAGTAAATAATTGTGACCTAACATGTCTACGTCTGAGTGTGGGAAAATTGATTAACAAAAGTTAATCCCTACCTGTTTTATATCAATAGTCATGTAAATTGCAGGAGAATTGAAACGCTCACCGATCTTTATTTTTATGATGAATACCTACACATTTCGCAAACTGTTTGTTTGTATTGCACTCTTTGCAACCGCCTCATTGTCTTCCCATTCAATCGCTCAAGACACTTGGGATATTGAAGGAACAATCCTTACTGAATATGATTTGGTGACGGGCCTACAAGTGCCGTGGGAGATCTTGTGGGGACCTGACGACATGATTTGGGCTACAACAAGACCGGGAGATGTAATGAGAATCGATCCGGAAACGGGCGCTTACTCGAATGTTCTCGACTTGAATGTTTACGGAGGGAATGGATCTGAAGCAGGATTGTTAGGAATGGCGATGCACCCGGATTGGGACAACAACCCTCAGGTATATCTCGTATACAATACTGGCAATAACTCATCAAATGCAAATGAACGATTAAGTGTGTTTGATTGGAACGGATCTTCTCTCGTGAATGAGGAGGTTCTATTAACGATTGATGGAGGTGGAATTCACAATGGATCGAGACTGCTCATATTACCTGACAACACACTGCTTATGAGTACTGGAGACACTGGAGACGGAGGTGCTTCGTCTCAAAATTTGAATTCAAATAACGGGAAGATGCTCAGATTGAATCTCGATGGATCTGTACCTTCCGACAACCCATGGCCTGACAGTTATGTGTATAGCTGGGGGCACAGAAACAGTCAAGGCCTATGTTTGGGACCTGATGGCACGATTTACAGTTCAGAGCACGGGCAGAGCAATTGGGATGAGTTTAACATCATTGAGGCTGGCAGAAATTATGGATGGCCAGAGGTTGAAGGAGCTTGCGGTGGCGCCGCGGAGAATGCCTTTTGTGACGAATTTAATGTGAAAGAGCCTCTAAGATCTTGGGCGCCTTGTATCGCCGTTAACGGCATAGAATACTACAACCACCCTGCGATTCCAGCTTGGAACAATTGCATTCTACTGTCCGTTTTAGGTGGTTTTGCAAATCCCAGTGGGAAGAGATTAAGCATCCTTCACCTGAGTGAGGATGGATTGAGTGTTGAATCTGAAGACCAGTACTTTTCTGAGTTTAACCAAAGGGTTCGTGACATATGTGTCAACCCAAATACAGGAGCTGTTTACATGGCACTCAATGGACCTTCTTACCCAGGGTCTGGACCGAATATCATTAAAGAATTTCGTCCAGGAGTGATTGATGGAATAAACACCATTGAAGCTGACCATGTTGACGCGCTTATATTTCCAAATCCGGCTTCTGATGTTGTGACCATCGAAGTTTCAGAATCCTTAATCGGTGGGGAATATAAATTAATTGATTACAGCGGACGTACAGCTCTCACTGGATCAATCAATTCACTCTCATCTCAATTAAATGTGGCAGATATGGCGCGAGGGTCATACTATCTATTGATGCAGAATGGCATACAGGTAATCACGCGCACATTTACATTGAAGTAAATATTTATGAGAGGTTATTTTTCTTTCCTTGCTGCTTTTTTTACGTTGTCAATTTCTGCCCAAACCCTTATCTCTCCTGCGGAAGTAAAGGCATACAGGCTTGACACCCCACCGCAACTTGTGACGGGTGTGTTTCATGAAATTGATTCTTTAAGACTCCATGGTTTTGCGAGTTCTGATTTAAGCAAAGCGTTAAATTCCATCCCCAGTGTAAAGATGGAAACACGAGGAGATGGTGGGTCACGTAGGCTACATGTTCGAGGATCATCTTTGCGGTCGCCCTATTCTGTTCGAAATACAATGCTGTTTTCCGATGGGTTCGTTTTAACAGAAGCCGATGGGAATTCTCCTCTAGAGCTTATCGACCCCGACTTCACTCAATCCGTAAATTTCGTAACAGGACCGTCAGCCGCTTCATATGGAGGTGCTTATGGAGGTGCTCTTCAAATTTTCAGCCGTAAAAACCTGAAAACCGGGTTGGGCGCATGGGCACATCTGCAGATGGGAAGCACTGGTGGAGATGGATATGAAAATGAAGGGGGATTGAGTTTTACAGGCATCAACAGTCGATTTTCCGCCGGAGTCAGTCAGGGATTTGAACGTGGAGCAATCAATGTTTCAATGGTTCTAACGGACAATCCTGGGTACAGAGATTGGGAGTGGAACCGCAAAAAACAATTCAATCTGAGTGGATCATTCTATGACAAATCAGGAGGCATACATACTGTCCTGGCTTGTCATTATGATGGAAGCTGGGCTTTGCCGGGTGCAATTAAACAAAGCCAAGTAGATACGCTACCTACAGCATCTCCTGGAATAGACTATAACGCACACGTGGATCGTATTCGAGACATGGTCGGATATAAGTATGCACGTAAAACACCTAACGGGTGGGATTTATCGGCTTCTGTTTTAGGCCGAAACACCACGAAAGCCAATCCATATGGCACATCACCTTTTTACAGTGGCTACAAAGAGGAGTCGGGATATGGATACAGCTTGCTTGCCTCGGGAAGTAAAAATGTATTTCAAAATGACACATGGGGCCTGGATTTTGAGGTAACGCTTATGCAGTTAAATGACATTGTACAAATCACAGAATGGGATGATGCACCTTCTCCCCTCGCTGTGATCATACCGATGCGTTACGACCTAAATATGTCTGCAACTCAAAACTTTGCAAGTTACAGCTGGATTGCAACGATAGGAGATGATTTGCGTGTTGAAACCCAAATGTCATTCAGCAACAGAACAAGAAACACGAATGGCTCTCTTTATTCGGACATCGATGAGGCAACACCTTATTTAAGTGACAAATCACACAACACCTTCCTACCTAGAATAGGTGCAAGCTGGGAATTGAAACCTGGATATTCAGTATTCGCTCAGGCAAGTACAGGTTTCAGTGACCCTACTGCGTTTGAGCTCGTCAATCCAGAGGACGGACAAATTGCAGATTTAGATAGCGAATCGGCCTTCGGTGCAGAAACAGGAATTCGTGCGCAATTGTCAAACGACTTAAATGTGAGACTCACATTCTACCACCAAACTGTACATTCTGCGATCATGCAGATTGTGCAAGCAAATGATGCTGTTGCATTTGAAAATGTAGAAGGCGGTTTAGAGATGAACGGAATAGAGTTTGAACTCAATCACAATGTGATAGAAAACCTAAAATTAAGAGCTTATGGGGCGCTTTCTCTGCATTCATTCGGCGAAGAAACACCGTATGCCGGAAATGCGCTTCCAGGCTCTCCCAAATCATCGGGAGGCTTACAGATTTGGTCTCAACACAAGTGGGGATCAATTAATTTAGATTCACGATATATTGGTGAAACACCCTTAAACAACGATGGAACAAGTTTGATGGACAGCTACATGGTGATGAATGCATCTGTGGTTTTAAATATGCCGAAAAACATTGTTGTGGAGTTGAGTGCAAACAATCTATTTAACAGTGACTACAGTGACTGGCCTCAACTGAACGGTGTCTACGGTAAGTTTTACAATCCCGCTCCACCCAGGACTGCATACTTGTCTTTGCGCTGGTCTATTTAACGACGATTTCAACCCTCCTATTTAGTGAGCGTCCCTCTGCGGTGTCATTTGTTTCTATAGGATCCAAACTTCCAACCCCAGAATAAGAAAGTCGATCAGGGTGAATGGAATTTGACACAAGGAAATTCATGACAGATAACGCGCGAGAAGTACTCAATACTTTATTCGAAGACTTGGCGCCTATGTTGTCTGTGTGACCTATAATTTGAACGTGAGACGTAGGATTTGAACGAAGCCAAATCACCAAACGCGAAAGGTCGGTTTGGTATCCATCAGCAAGATCTGCACTGCCACTCTCAAATCGAACGGTGTTCATAGAAATTGAAGCGCCTGTTTTGATTTTTTCAAGAATCACTTCAATATGCCTGTCGCTATTAGCTGAGTCAATGGAAAAGACATCATCAATTTTAAACATATACCCCTCGCGAGACACTTCAAAACTGTAGCGTCCATTTTCTGGAAGAGGCAGAATAAAGCCGTTTGCATCTCCAGACATCGCTTTTGAGGTCACTGAGGCCACAAACTCACCTGTTTTAACGTTAACCAGATCTACGTTCGCATCAATGGGTTGTAATGAGATCTGGTCCAATACGATTCCCGACAGAACACCCACTGAGGTCGGACGAGAATCTTTAGGCAGTGTAAACTGCCAAAGATCTAAATCGCCATTGTGAGTAGACCTATTTGTGGCAAATATTGCTTTCTTCCCTCCTGGTTCAACGAGAAGACTGTTTTCGTTGCGGTGTGTATTGAGTGGATACCCAAGATTGACTGGTGCTCCCCAAAGTCCATCTTCACTTTTACGTGAAACAAAAATATCCAACCCTCCCAATCCAGGATGACCGTTGCTACTGAAGTACAAGGTTTTGCCATCTGGATGTAAAAAAGGAGACTCTTCTTCGAACGGTGTATTGATCTTTCCTGGCAAGATAAAAGGCTTTCCCCACGTCCCATCTTCTCCTCGCATTGCGCCGAACAAATCACTCCCACGGTTACGTGAATGACGGGCACGCGCAAAAACCAAAAAGTTTCCGTCTGCGGACAAAGTCGGCTGGCTCTCCCAGGCACCCGAGTTTGGCGCTCCTAAATTCTTCCCCAAAGACCATGTTTTTGTGTTGGGGTTGTAAACACTCTCAAACAGGTCACAACTACCCTTCCCTTGTCGAGCTCCAAATCCATCTCGAGGACTTGCGCAAGCTGTGAATACGATAGTCATACCATCTCCTGAAATGGATGGAGCTCCTTCGTTAAATGCGGTATTGATACCTTCTAATGGCTGCGCAAAAGACCAAGTATCTGAGGCGCTTCTAGAGGTAAAATAAAAATCTTCATGCTCAAAGTTTCCAAAAGAACTGGGTACGATACGCGTAAAAACCAAATGATTTCCATCCAGTGTCATCGTTGGATAATACTCCGGATTCTCAGTATTTACTGCTCCTTCCAGCGGACGAATGTCAATATCTGTAAGTGGGAATGAAACAGCTTTGATTGAAAATTCAAGACCATTGTTCACCCAACGATAATGTTGATACAACACAGAATCAGTATTAATCGTACTGTATGAGTCCGTATTTTTAAATTGATCCATAGACGCAACTCCCGCCTTATAATTACCGAGTGTCCAATTAAGTTCAGCAAGCTCTAGCCACCCCCTCTGAAAAGAGCGATCATTAATGCTCAGACCTTTATTAAGCGCAATGATGGCGAGAGAGTCACGGTTAAGATCTCTGTTCGTTTGGGCCAAAAGAAACCAAGCTTTGTGAAAGTCCGGAGACTTTTTGAGCGCCTTCTCCAATTGAACTATTGTGTTGTCTAAATTAAAGGACGCGTATGACTGAAGCGCATTTTCATAAGCACGTTGAGCGCCACGAGACACCTGAGCATGAGTTTGGACTGGATTCAAAGCACAGAATAGTGTGACCAACACTGAAAAAACAGCTATCTTAGATAAATTTTTCCTCACACCACGAATGTATGAAAAGAATAGGTCTGCTTTCTGATACACATAGTCATCTCGATGAAAGAGTGCAAAATCATTTGAAAGATTGTGACGAAATTTGGCATGCGGGGGATATTGGAGAAATTCATGTTACGGATCAACTTTCAAAAATCGCGCCACTTCGTGCTGTTCATGGAAATATTGATGGTGGAGATGTCAGAATCACTTTCCCAAAAGACTTAAAATTTACAATTGAGGGACAAAAAGTGTGGATTACGCATATCGGGGGACGGCCTCCCAGATTTGCACCTGGGATACTTTCCGAACTGAATACGTACCGACCTGACCTCTTTATTTGTGGGCATTCGCATATACTGATTGCTCAGGGATGCCCATCATTTGGAGGGCTTCACCTTAATCCAGGTGCTGCTGGTATTTACGGAAATCACATGGTGAGAACGATTATGAGGTTTGACATTACAACGTCGGGTATCGTGAATTTAGAAGTAGTCGAAATGAAAAAATAGTTTGATTTGTATATTAAAGTAGTATATTTGACATATCCTAAATAAGGATACAGGGTGTTATGCGGCTACGTAAAAAGGTTGACCGGACACCATTTCCCTAATAAAATTTATTATTCTGATGTACGACATCATAGAACTAAACGGCAAAAAGGTCGCCGACCTCCGAGAGATAGCTTCAAAACTAGACGTTAAACGTGTGGATAAGCTGAAAAAGCAAGACCTGGTCTATTCAATATTAGACGAACAAGCATTACTCCCTTCTTCTAAAACCAGTGGCAACACAACGGAAAAGTCTGAAGCGCCAGTAAGAAAAACGCCTACAAGGCGAACAAGCACGAACAAGGCTGCACCGAAATCAGATGACAAAAGCGCTGAAAAGAGTCGTCCTGTCAGAAAGAAGCCCGAAAATCGAAATTCAAACACAAGCGTTTCAAAAGATGCCGAACGCAAGAATGGAGATGGCTTGAGAGAAAGACGTGAACGCAGAAAGAAGGAGGACAATACGAAGTCTACCGAAGACAACTCGAACGAAATCCGTCAAGACAAGCGTGAAGACAAGCGCGACGACAGACGTGAGAACAAGCGTGACGAAAGACGTGACGACAAACGTGACGAAAGACGCGACGACAAACGTGACGAAAGACGCGACGACAAACGTGACGACAAACGTGACGACAAACGTGACGACAAACGTGACGACAAACGTGACGACAAACGTGACGACAAACGTGACAACAAACGTGAAGAAAGAGATGAGCGTCAAAATCGAAACGATCGAAACGCAAATCGCAACAATCCCAACCAGAATAGAAATAGACCTAAACAAGACAAGTTCCTTTCTGAACCAGAGGAGCATGGATACAACTTTGACAATCTTGTTGAAATAGAAGGTGTGTTGGAAGTTCAGCCTGAAGGTCACGCGATCTTAAGATCTGCAGATTATAATTACCTCAATTCTCCTGACGATGTATACGTCTCATCTAAGCAGATGAAACAATTCTCTATTCAGAATGGAGATACTGTGGTCGCAGGTATTCGACCTCCGCGTTTGGGGGAAAAGTTCTACCCGCTAATCAGTGTTAAATCTGTGAATGGCAGGTCTTTAGAGTGGATTCGCGACCGAGTTCCATTTAAATACCTTACGCCTCTTTTTCCACAGGAAAAATTCAATTTAAGCACTGCTCGTGGGGGGACGTCAATGCGTTTAATGGACCTATTCTCTCCCATTGGAAAAGGCCAAAGAGGGATGATTGTTTCTCAGCCCAAGACAGGTAAAACGACTTTACTTAAAGATCTCGCAAACTCTATTTCTATCAATCATCCTGAAGTTTACCTCATCATTCTACTTATCGATGAGC
>Ga0307984_1000380_pt1 | contig 19943 bp, 21 predicted proteins | sample EllFjometageno78_FD_203169 | JGI IMG/M metagenome (GOLD analysis project Ga0307984, IMG submission 203169) | Marine microbial communities from Ellis Fjord, Antarctic Ocean - #78 | ecosystem: Environmental > Aquatic > Marine > Unclassified | place: Southern Ocean | collected 2014-10-09
CAGATATCGATCATCTCCTGAACCTCACCCAAACCCTCTTGGTAGGACTTGCCCATTTCATAACTAACCAAGGCGCCTAAGGCGTTTTTGTTTTCGCGCAACTTGTTGCCAAATATGCGCACGGCCTCACCGCGCTCTGGGGCGGGAACCGTTCTCCACGCTAACTGGGACTCAAGGGCTGCGGCCATAGCGCGATCATAGTCTTCATTGCTACTTTCAGAGACAGAACCAATTAAGCTTCCATCAACAGGTGAATGACTAGCAATCCATTGGTCAGATTGGCTGGACTCGTTACCAATCCAAGTACCTGGGTTGTTTTCTTTGAGTCCAAGTTGAGAAAAATAGGCGTTGCGTGTTTGAGCGTCCATGGTTGGCTTATTGAAAGATTAAGCGCCAAAGATACTGCCCGCGGGCCGGCCTAGAACCAAGGGGCATACACAGAAGAGGTAGGGGTTTAGTTTAAGCCCCTAAGGAAGCCCCAGCGTCAAGTGTTGAGTTATCTGCTACCCATAAAAGATGCCTGGGCAATATCTCCGCCATCGTCTATAGATAAAGCCATCGCCACCTGATTGCCAAATGAATCGCTGATAAACGATCCTGAACCTTGCAGGGTGAGCGTAGGGAACGCAGGGTCAAGCGCCTGTAGTGGGACCACTATATCACCGGAACCATTGGTTGCTAGAAAACAACTAAACGAATCCTCAACATCAACAACAACATCAATATAATTAACCCCCTGAGGGTCTGTTCCAAAAACAATACTCTCCAAGGTAGAGTCAGAGGTGTTGTCAGCATAAACAAAAACAAACCAACCAGTATAAGTTCCTAAGTACTTTGACCGTTGTTCTGTTCCGCAATCCGTGCCCTCAAACCAGTCTTCACACAAGCAAATGCCATTATTACACACACCATCATTTAGACAGGTAACATCAATGCAGGGGTCTGTTGTGCAGGATGCAATTAGGACTGCGGAAAGTATCGAAAGAAATATTGATTTTAACTTCATGGTGTTGTAATTTTTAATTTAGCTCTTAAGCAAAACCAAAGTAAGCAAACAAGAAGAAACCCCATCGTTTGGTGTTGGGTTTCGGGGAGAATATTACTTGTAATACGTTACAATGAATATTTTTTTAATGACAGCACTATATTGTGCCATGGTAAATCACTTAAAATTTTGATTTAAAAAAATTATGAAGAAATATTTAATTTTAACTTTCCTGGTTTGTTTAACAACCAGCCTTAAGGCTCAAATAAAGTCCTTCAACATAGGGAAAGAAAAGGTGGCAATAGCCTACCTCGGATACACGCCGGGTGGATCCTATAGCGGATCCCCAATCACACTAGGTGATCGAGGCAGTTTCTTTGATCAAGAAAGCTCTTGGTTAGAGATGGGGGGCGAATACCCTATATGGAAAGGGTTAAATGTAAGTGCAGGCCTAACCGTTCCGCTAAACTACAAGTCACACGAAAAATTTGGTTGGTCAACCGTGAGTGAAAGTGAGTGGATAAACATTAATAGCGGTACGCAACAGTACCCGGACGGGACGCACATAGTGGGGCCAGTAATGAATGCGGGTCTTTCCTATAGTTTTTCTCTTGGGAAACTTTTACTTATACCAGGTTTGGGACTAGAGTCAATAGTCGATTATGGCCTTTTTTATGACCCGTCGTTGTCAGTTGTTTTTTCTCCCAAATATGAGAGATACGCTGACCCTTATTTGTCTTTAAACGCGGCCTACAAGAACTATTTAGTGGGAATAAAATTTCAAGACATCGGAGATTATGTAAGAAACCGCAACAGTGTTGCAATCCGTATAGGCTATGCTTTTCCGTTAAAACAAACTAAAATGAATTTTTAAAATGAGAAAGGTGTTTACAATGTAAAAACCTAAACTTAACTTGTAAGACTTATATAGTACACTACATAAACCAATTAATATTTTAAATTTAAAAAAAATCATGAAGAAAGTTTTATTAACAACCCTAACGGCCTGCTTAGCATCAGTGAGTGTAAGTGCTCAAATTTCAAGCTTTGACTTAGGCAAACAGAGTTATGCGTATTTGAATTATTCAGCTGGCGACGGACCAGGCTATGAGTACGACTATGCTTCATCGTCCGAATTTGATTATCAATATAACGACAGAATTGAAGTGGGTGTTATTATGCCCCTTAAGAAAAACTTTAATGTGAATTTAGGAATTGGAAGCGTCATGAATTATCAGGAACCAGAATTATTTGGCCCGTTCGAGTACTCTGTAGATCAAGACGGCTATCACATGAAGGGTCTTATAGTGAACACGGGGCTGTCCTACAGCCTGACGGCGGGGAAACTAGTCATCATACCTAACTTGTCTGTAAAATGGTGCACCGAAGTCAACCATTATGCAGATAGCCCATCGTCGAACAACATGTATGTATACAAAGAGAGCTACAGAGGGGCTTGGGCTATTTTCGAAGCAGGTGTCGACATCTCCTACAAGAATTACCTGTTCGGCCTCACCTATACCGATTTAGGTAACTATTTCGAAAACGTACTCCCTATAGGCATTAGGGTAGGGTACGGATTTACCAAGAAGAAAAAATTAAAATTTTAAAACCATCAAAATGAAAAAAGTATTTACAATCCTATTGCTGACAATTACTACAGTATCATACTCTCAGGCCTTAAAGGCTGTTTCTGCTCTATTAGACAACGGAAGCGGTAAAGTGACTCGTGAAAAAGCCATCAAGTTTACGTACCAGGAACACACCAACTCGACCACCGAATACAGCATTGCGTATTTTGAATCAATCGCATCTAGCTCAGAAGGCGAGGCGCTGGAGTTGTGGGGCCATGGAAGAGATCAGCTAGCTATCTTTTGTGGTACCAATACGGAATATAATAAGGAGCAGGTAAACACGATCCTTACTAGGATGAGGTCCAACTATAGACATTTCAAAACAGACGTAGAGTCAAAAAGCAGGCTGTTTATACATGCCGACATTGTTCTGCAACCAGATTTTGTGTTTTCTGCCTACATGGATTTCAAAACAGATAAATATGCGTTTTGGTATCACGGCGAGAAATATGAGCTGTCTGAAAAGGCCCTAATTCTACTCATGAGTAAAATGGAATTATATTTTAACATCACAGCACAGAAAGAGTAACACCTTTTTCTTAAAAAACAGGAAACCCAAGCTGAAGGCTTGGGTTTTTTGATTTAAGCGACACCAACTAAATCAAAGACTCCCCGTTCAGGTCAGTCGTTAACACGTCCGACATAAAATCCACAAATGGACGAACCTCTTTTATCGCGAGGTTGACGCGGCTTGAAAAATCATCCTCCATGATTTCCTGATCGCTAAAATGAATACTAAACAGGAACTGTTTCTTTCGAATCAAGTCAATCGCGGGGTGCTGCTTATCAAACCCCCTTGGCGCTGATTTTAATTCATTGCCCACAAGACCTCCCCAAGTGTTTCTGAATGACGGCTGACTAAGAACCTCCCTAAACTCGTCAGCTGACACCGCTAACGCTTTACGGATACGCAAGAGGTCAGCGGGCTCAGGTCCCCAAAACCCGCATGCTAAAAAGCAGTCCCCCGTAGAGATGTGTAGGTAATAACTACCTCGTGAATGAGGCTGAGTTCGGCGAAAGGCTATTCCGAAATTTGTCTTATAAGGGGTCTTGTTCTTCGAAAAACGGACGTCCCTATAAATTCGCATAAGCTTCCACCGCTCCAAAGAATCATGGGCACTGATTTGATCAAAAAGATGGCCACTAAACGCCTTCATCTCCAATTCAAGATTTTTGAACTCTGGCTTGTGCTGCTCGAACCACTCTCGATTATTGTTCTCTCTGAGGCGGCTGAAAAACTCGAAAACTTGAGGATTGATGCTATTCATTTGCCGAAGCTATAAAAAAACGGTCAACAAATTAATTGCTGACCGCTTAGTCACTAACTAGTGAGGTCTCGAGCGGATTCGAACCGCTGTACGAGCTTTTGCAGAGCCCTACCTAACCACTCGGCCACGAGACCCTTTCTGTGGCACAAATTTAACGCATCGACGTGAAGCGAACACACACCGCCGCCACATCACCATCAATTGGTGGGTTCAATTTGCAACATTTAACGCTACAACGCTGAGCCTGAGGTAAATCCGTAAATATTCTTTGACAAATTCTTTGAACCACCGTTTCCAATAAGGCCGCCCGAATGGCCATCTCCTCACTGACAATGATGCGAATTGCGACGTAGTCGACGGTGTCAGCTAAGGCATCACTCTGGGCGCTAGGCAACAAGTCTGCCCACACTGAGCAGTTGATCAGGTAGTCGGAACCAATGGCAGCCTCCTCGTCCATGCATCCGTGGTAAGCGTATTCACGCTGATCTACCACATCGATTTGTTGCAGGTTGTTGTTAGAAAAGTCTTCACTTAAGCGCATGACCGTACTAGGCTTAACCTAAGGTTTGTATGGCAGCATCCATGCGGGACTCTGCTGCGGGTTGCCCCAAAAGGGCCATAACGGCGAAAATGGAAGGTCCTTTGGTGACACCGGCAATCGCCAGCCTCAACACAGGTCCAACCTGGCCAAACCCTAACTCATGGGAGGCTAAATAGGTTTTGAATGCGGCCTCCAAAGACTCCGCGCTGTAGTCGGTGTCAGCAAACAAAGCCTTCAACCCACGCACATAGCCGGCGGCGTCAGGGGTCCATTTTTTTGCCACCATTTTTTCCTCATAGACTGTGGGTGCTTCGAAAATACTGGTGGACGCATCCAAAATATCGCTGATGAATTCAGCGCGCTCGACGAACAACTCAAGCAAGGCATCAGCCATGGCTGGGCTGGCAATAGAGAAGCCCCGATTGGCCGCCTCATCCATCAAGAGTTCGCGAAGCACAGAAGGGTCTAGGGCGCGCAAATGCTGCTGGTTGAACCACCGAGCCTTGGCAAAATCAAAGCGAGCGCCTGCCTTGTGGACTTTGCTCAGGTTGAATTGCTCAACCAAAGCATCCAAGGAAAAGATTTCTTCGTTGTTGCCAGGGTTCCAGCCTAAAAAGGCTAACATATTGACAAAGCCTTGCGGTAAAAACCCAAGCTCACGGTAGCCGCTTGCGGTCTCACCATTGCTGGGGTTGACCCAATTGATGGGGAATACAGGGAAGCCAAGGCGGTCCCCGTCTCGCTTGGATAGTTTACCATTCCCGTCAGGACGAAGCAACAAAGACAAGTGAGCAAAGGCAGGCGCCTGCCAGCCAAAGCATTCATACAACAAGACATGAAGTGGCGCGGAGGGCAACCACTCTTCACCGCGAATCACGTGGGTGATACCCATCAAGTGGTCATCCACAATGTTGGCTAAATGGTAGGTTGGCATGCCGTCGCCCTTGAGTAAAACTTTGTCATCAATGTGAGCGCTGTCAACACGAACCCAGCCGCGAACCATGTCTTCAAACTTCACCTCCACGTTGCGGGGGATTTTCATACGAATGACGTAGGGCTCATCCGCATCAAGCAGTCGCTGAACCTCATCTTCAGAAAGGGTTAGGCTGTTGCGAAGGGTGGTCCGGGTGATGCTGTTGTATTGGAAATTGGCTTTACCAACAGATTTTGCGCGCTCACGAATGGCCGTTAACTCTTCCGGGCTATCGAAGGCGATGTAGGCGTGGCCCGATTCAAGGAGCTGATCGGCGTAAGCGCGGTACATCGGCTTGCGCTCAGACTGCCGGTAAGGCGCATGAGGTCCGCCATCAGGTAAGCCAGAACCAATACCTTCATCAGGCCCAATGCCACACCAGTTCAACGCCTCAACAATGTAGGCTTCTGCGCCAGGCACAAATCGTGTCTGATCAGTGTCTTCAACGCGAAGAATGAAGCTGCCTCCGTGCTGCTTGGCAAAGAGGTAATTGTAGAGTGCTGTGCGCACCCCCCCCATATGGAGAGGACCCGTGGGGCTTGGCGCAAACCGAACGCGGACGTTACTTTGTGTCATGTTAGAATTCATGTGAACGGCAAAGGTAAGTGCATGCAGACCGGGATTATCTTTACCCCATGGAGCAACAACTCAATGAACAAGAAATACTGCGTCGAGCATCTCTAGAAAAGATGCGGGAAATGGGCATCAACCCCTACCCAGCAGCAGAGGTCCCAGTGACCCATAGCTCAGCGGCAATTCATGCCCAATTTTCCAAGGACCCCGAGGCGCTCAATGCAGTTTGTGTGGCGGGAAGAATCATGAGCAAACGCATCATGGGTAAGGCATCCTTCATGGTTATAAAAGACAGCGAGGGCCGAATTCAAGCCTACGTTAGCCGCGATGAAATCTGTCCCCTAGAGGATAAAAGCCTGTACAATGACGTCTTCAAGAAGCACCTGGACATCGGCGACTTCGTGGCCGTTGAGGGCGAAGTATTCTCCACAAAAACAGGCGAAACAACAGTAAGGGCTGCGAAATTGACGGTGCTTGCAAAAGCCCTCAGGCCGCTTCCTGTGGTTAAAACGGACGCGGACGGCAAGGTGCATGACGCCTTTGCAGACCCAGAATTGCGGTACCGACAGCGCTATGTTGACCTGGTGGTCAATGAAACGGTGAAATCCACATTCATCACCCGATCCAAGATGATGCGGGCCATGCGAAAAAACTTTGATGACCAAGGCTGGATGGAGGTGGAGACGCCCATTTTACAACCCACACCTGGCGGCGCAGCTGCGCGACCATTTGTCACCCATCACAACACCTTAGACATGCCCCTGTACCTAAGGATAGCAAACGAGCTCTACCTGAAGCGACTGATCGTGGGTGGCTTTGAAGGGGTTTATGAGTTTGCAAAAGACTTTCGCAACGAAGGCATGGACCGAACACACAATCCAGAGTTCACGGTGATGGAACTGTACGTGGCCTACAAGGACTACCACTGGATGATGGCCTTCACAGAAAACCTTTTGGAGTCCATGGCTAAAGAGGTGCTTGGCAGCACTGACCTACCGTCAGGAGATAATGTCATCGCGTTGAAAACACCTTTCCCTCGCGTGCCTATTTTGGACGCCATCAAAACCCACACAGGTTTGGATTTGATAGGGCAGTCTGAACAAGAGCTGAGGGATTCGGCAACAAGCATTGGCATTGAATCGGCACCCGAGTGGGGCTCAGGAAAAATCATTGATGAAATATTTGGTTCGCGCTGCGAAGCACACTACATACAGCCAACATTCATCACCGACTACCCTGTTGAGATGTCGCCACTAACTAAAGCACACAGGGACGACCCAAGGTTGACTGAGCGCTTTGAGCTGATGATCAACGGCAAAGAAATAGCTAACGCCTACAGTGAGCTCAATGACCCCATTGAGCAGCGCGCCCGCTTTGAAGAGCAGCTGGCCCTGACAGAAAAAGGGGACGACGAAGCCATGTTCATTGATCAAGATTTTCTTAGGGCCCTAGAGTACGGCATGCCACCTACATCGGGCATTGGCATTGGCATGGATCGCCTTGCAATGCTGTTCACCAACCAGTCAAGCATCCAAGAGGTGCTATTCTTTCCCCAAATGCGCCAAGAGAAAGCGTAAATTGCCAACCATCAACCAAACCACAATACCATGAGAGTTTCAACAATCACACTTGGCGCACTAGCCATCGCTGTTTCTAGCTTAAGTAGCTGTTGCTGCGGTGAAAGCTGTGAAAAAGACGAGTCAACCAGCATCACAGAGGAAAGCACAGAGGCTGTGAGTGAAGAGGCACACAGCCACAATCACTACGCCTGCCCCATGGATTGTGAGGAGGGCCGAGTTTATGAAGAAGAGGGCACTTGCCCTGTTTGCCAAATGGACTTGACTATTGCAGAGGATGCAGCGCCTGAGCCTGAAGCAAAGCCGGAGGCCTAAACGTCAGCAACAATTGGCACTGAAGCAAGCTGAGCCAAGCTGATTGACGACCCCAAAAACCCGCAAGCACGACCTCACCATGATGTACCCAACGTCCGCGCATGAGGCGTTAGATTTCACAACCTTAACCGCCATGGTGGCGTCTTATGCGTCCACCAATAAGGCACGGCTGGCCTTGATTGACTTAAAGCCTAGTGCAAATCGCCGGGCCATGGAGGAGGAGCTGTCCCAGGTGGACGAGCTGTTGAAGCTAAGTGAGCAGGGACACCGCTTGCCTGCGGTAGCGGCAGAAGCGATCGATGACGCCATGCCTTTGTTGCGGGTCAAGGATGCGGTCCTGCCCGTAGAGCTATTCATGGCCATTCATGCGCAAGCCAACGCCTACGCCAACGCTTACCGCTTCACACAAAAACACCGTGAGCAAGCCCCATCAATGGCGGCGATGCTTCGCCCATTTCCACCCATTCCTGAGATACCCGCAGCCATTGATGGGGTGTTTGAGCGCAACGGGCAAATCCGAGGCAACGCATCCAAGGAGCTCAAAGCCATTCGCCTTGAGCTAACCAGTAGGCGATCTCAAGGTGATCGCTTATTTTACCAAGTGATGCGCCGCATGGACAAGTCAGGTTGGCTGGCTGATATCCGCGAATCGGTGAGCAATGACCGGCGCGTGTTGGCTATTAAGTCGGCGTACAAAAGCAAAGTCAACGGCGCTTTTCATGGCAGCTCTGCCAAGCAATCCTTGACCTACCTCGAGCCCATTGAATGCTTAGCTATCAATGCGGAAATCGGAGATTTATTGGACCAAGAGATGCAGGAAATTCGCCGCATACTCAAAGCACTAACAGCTGAAATACAACCATTCAGGCAAGAAATCAAAGGCTGCGATGAGCGCCTTCATGCCTTGGACAGCCTGCATGCACGGTCCCGCTTTGCTGAGGTGGAAGGCTGCATGCTTCCACGCATCAGTCACGACATGACCTTGGATATCAAAAAAGGCATTAACCCCGTCCTTCGGGCTGCCCACCAAGGCGATTCAGCGGACATCATTCCCTTGGATGTTCAGCTCAACCCCTCGCAGCGATTGTTGGTGATTAGCGGCCCCAATGCGGGCGGAAAATCCCTAGCCTTGAAGACGGTTGGTCTTTTTCAGATGATGCTGCAAAGTGGCTTGCTAATACCCGCTCACCCTAAAACTGTTTTGCCCTGGTTTGATCGTATCATGGTTGACCTGGGTGACGCGCAAAGTGTTGAAAACGAACTGTCCACCTATTCGGGCAAACTCACCAAAGTGCGAGACATGATGGCGGAGGCAAACGCCAACACCCTGTGCTTGGTCGACGAGTTTGGTAGTGGCTCGGACCCTGAGCTTGGTTCAGCCATGGCGTCAGTTTGCATGCAAGAGCTCCACCTGAGCCAGTGCCTCGGGGTGTTCACCACACACTACAACAGCATCAAAGCCTTAGGGGAGGAGCTTGAAGGCGCATGCAACGCCAACATGGCCTTTGACCTGTCAAGCTTTGAGCCCTTGTTTCAGTTGATCATGGGCGTCCCGGGATCCTCGTACACATTTGAAGTGGCGCAGCGGGTAGGCTTGCCAAAAAGGCTCATGAAAGAGGCCAAACAAATCCTTGCTGCAGACAGCTTGGCGGTGGACCGGCTGTTGGTTGGTTTGCAAAAGCAGCGAAGCACCCTGGACAAAAACCGGACAGAGGTAAGCAAGCGACTTGAGGACTTGGAAAACCTGAAGCAAACACAGGACAAGCAGATTCAATCCCTGGAAAATAAACTCAGCAGAGCCTCTACGGACAATGCAGCCATCGCCGACCAACTCATGTGGGGTAAGCGACTGGAACAATGGGCCAGCAGTTGGCAAAAAGCAAAAACACAAAAGGCCCGCAACGAGATCAAAGACCGAATGGTTCGCCTGGTGTCTGAGAGAGTGAAAGCCACCAAGCGCCAAGTGACGCGCATTGAAACCGTGAAACAGCAAGCCAATCGCCAGGCCCTAGAGCTGCTATGGTCCATGCCTGTGAAGGTGGGGGACAAGGTGAAGGTTGTGCACGGTGGCCGTCAGGCGGGCGAGGTCATGGAGGTCAGGAAAAACAAGTTCCTCATCCAACTGGGCGGGGTTTTATCCACATGGGCTGAACGGAAGGACTTCGTCCACTGGACACACAGAAACCAGGTTCAGCTCAAAGCAAAACCACCCAATAAAAAGCAATCCAAACCTTAGCTGAACCCGCGCAGGGTAACCCTATCGTTGCGTAGCAATCAAAGGCGAGGCTAAAGCGGACCCGTGGTCATTACTTTAGCAGCATGAAGGATCAAATAGAAGGTATTTCGGTTCGCTGGTCTGAAAAATCAGACATGCCAGCTGTTTTGTCGCTCATTCATGAGTTGGCATTGTTCGAAAAAGCACCTGAAGAGGTTTCTGTGACTATCGATCAGCTCACAAAAGATTGGGAATTGAAAAAATTCGTTTGCATGCTTGCTGTTTCAGACGCTTCAAATGAAGTTTACGGCATGGCGCTTTGCTATGAACGGTATTCAACATGGAAAGGGTTGACCGCTCACTTGGAAGACCTGATTGTTAGAGCCCCCTTGAGAGGTCGGGGGATAGGCGGCCGCTTGATGGAGGCAACCGTTCAGTGGGCTCGGTCCATCGAGGCACAGCGACTGCATTGGGAGGTTTTAGACTGGAACACGCCGGCGATTAAATTCTACGAATCGATGGGGTCAGAAATCCTTAAAGACTGGTACCCTTGCAGGCTGTCTGGATCGGACTTGACTGACTACCCTTACAAATACCCGCCATTTATTTGTTAGTAAAACACGACCATCGGGTCTGTTTTTTTAACCTCAATGAGTTTTTTTAAATACCGAGAAAATGCCATTAAAATGGGTAAAAACCCTTTAAAAATGATTAAAATGGGTTGTTTTTCCCGTTTTTTAGTCTAAAACAAGAACGGCGTCACTCATGTAATCAACCACCAATTCATCGTGACTGATGAAGAGGTAACTGAAGCCATGGCGCTCCTTCAGGTCATTCAAAAGGTTCAGCACTTGTGCCTGAATGCTGACATCCAAAGCAGCCACCGATTCATCACAGATTACCAACTTAGGCTCAACCGCCAGAGCCCTGGCAATACCTATCCGTTGGCGCTGCCCGCCAGAGAACTCGTGGGGGTACTTGCTTGCGTCCGCCGCCTCAAAACCCACAGACTTTAACAGGTCTTCCATGGCCTGCTTCCTGTCCACTGAGTCGCTGTGCAAACCATGCACAACCATGGGCTCAGTGATGGCGTCACCAATGGTCATTCGTGGCGAAAGGGAGGCAAAGGGGTCTTGAAAAATGTATTGAATGTCTCGGGCCAATGCCTTGCGTTTGGCGCCATGGAGTTGATCGATGCGCTCGCCGCGGTAGCGTATTTCACCTGCGTCTGGCTGAACCAGGTTCACCAAACATTTGGCAATGGTTGACTTGCCAGAGCCAGAGGCGCCCACCAGGCCTAAGGTTTCTCCTTCATGGATGACAAGACTGAGGTCCTTGACCACAGACTGCCCCGCATAAGACTTGCTTAAATGCCTAATTTCAAGCAAGACGGGACCCAATTGACTGGCGGGTCTCTCGCTGTCATCAACCGGCCTGTTTTGCATGAAGTCCTCAACCGTTGGTAAACGTTTAGGGCGCCGACCTTCTGGGGGCCTGGACGCAATCAAGCCTTGAGTGTATGGAGATGTTGGGTGGTTCAAAACCTGCTGGGTCGGGCCGGACTCCATGAGCTGTCCCTGACGCATCACCATCACACGATCAGCCACCCTAGACACCTCTGATAGGTCATGGCTGATGAGCAGCATGGCCATGCCTTCCTGTTTTTGAAGCTGTCGAATCAAGGACAGAATGTCTGCGGCGACGGAGGCGTCCAGGGCCGTGGTCGGCTCATCTGCAATCACGATATCAGGATCCATTACCATAGCCATAGCGATCATGACCCGTTGACGCTGACCGCCACTCATTTGATGGGGGTACTTTTTGAATGATTGTTCTGGGTCTGCAATCTGCGTGTGCTTGAACCATATCAACGCCTTTTCATTGGCTGCCTTTCTGCTCAAGCCAAGGCTTGCCTCGGCGGCCTCTGCCACCTGTCGACCCACCCGCATGGAAGGGTTCAAGGCAGACATCGGCTCCTGAAATACCATGGCAATCCGCGGTTGCTCACCATGGGCGAATGCGGCCTTTGACGTTAGTGAGTTGGGCAATAAGTTCATCATGGCTAGCGCAGACAAAGACTTGCCTGATCCTGACTCACCCACCAGCGCCAAACACTCGCCCTGCTTGAAGCTCAGGCGGATGTCGTTAACCAGCAATTGTTCGCCGGCATGGATGCTTTGGATGTGAAACTCTGCCATCTTAATGGCCGGCCGCAGGCAGCTTCCACGCGTAGGCTGACGCCACAGCCATGAAGGATGCAGGAAGGGCTTCACCAGCCTCTTTGCCTTCTGCATGGCCCGTTCGCACAATGATCAAATCCAAGCCCGGGAAGGTGATGATCCATTGCCCCAGATGGCCTCGAAGGGCAACAAAGGGTCTGGTGGCTTCTGACAAGGGATCAGGTGATGGAGCGTCGCCAAGCCAAAAAGAGTAACCGTAAAATTGTGCCAATCCCGGATCAGTCGCTGTGGCAAAAAAGCTGCTGTCTATCAACTGCTCCCCAAAGGCGTTGCCTTGGTTCAAAACCAAATGGCCAATGCGCGCAAAATCCCTGGCTGTGGTATTGAAGCCGGAGAAGGAAATGGCCTCACCCACATCATCCAGGTGCCATGACGCATCCATTTCAGCACCCAGAGGGAACCACAATTTCTCAGAGGCGTATTCAGCCAAAGGCATGCCAGTGGCCTCCTCCAAACAAAAGCCCAACAAAGCTGTTGCACCTGATTGGTATTCGTAGTGCCGACCCACCTGATCGCCCACGGCGCAACCGGTCACTGTGGCGCGCAAATCCCGGCCATACAAGGCCTTTGCTGTGATGCCAAAAGGGTTGTAATAGTCTTCATCCCAATCCAGGTCTGCCAACATCCCCGTCAAATGGGCCAGTGTTAATTGTGACGCGCCGGGGCCGTGAAGCTCCTTCACGTAGTCGATCGCTAAAGCGTCCCATCCCGGTAAATCACCCGATTCAATGGCAATCTCAACCATCATGGTCAGGATGGATTTTGCCATGGAAAAGCTGTTGGTTTTGGTGCTTGCCATGACCCCATTTCCATAGTCTTCGTGGCGGATGCTGTCATTGTGAATGACCAAAAAGGCGCCGGTCTCATAGACGTCTAAGGTCTGTTGAACCTCAGTAGGTGGTGCCCATTCCGCGCTTTTAGCTTCCGGCCATGGTATACCAACTGGCGGGGCGTGAATGATGCCTTGATCAAAGTACTCCCCGTCAAAAATATTGGCGGTTGTGTGCCCCTGTAGGTAGGTTGCGTAGACCCCTTTGAAGATGTAATTGTACCAAGATGCATGAATCAGGACATAGAGTAAACCTATGGTGACAAGGGTTCCAAAAAGTTTTTTCACGATGGCATTCATGCCTGAAAAGGTAGCCAATTTTCAGGCTGCAACATTCCCTGGAGCTCCATTGGCTTGAGTTCCATGCCAAATGCTTGAATGAAATGGGCTGTCACCTTCTGTTTGACCTCGTTTTCATCCACCGCGTGGCCTAATTCACTGTGCAGGCTGGTCACGGCCTTGTCCTTGATGCCACAAGGAATGATGTAGTCAAAGTACTGCAAGTCAGTGTTCACATTGAAGGCCCATCCATGCATGGTGACCCATCGACTGGCACGCACGCCCATGGCGCAAATCTTCCGAGCAAAAGGGCTTCCGACATCCAGCCAGACACCCGTCTCTCCAGGGCTTCGATCCCCTTTCAGCCCATAGTCTGCCAGGGTGGCAATGATCACGTCCTCCAGGGTTCTGAGGTAGCGATGGATATCCGTGAAATGCTGTTCTAAGTCTAGGATGGGGTAGCCAACGAGTTGGCCGGGACCATGGTAGGTGATGTCGCCACCACGGTTGATTTTATGGTAGACAATGCCTTTTGCTTTGAGCTGCTCCTCGGTGAGTAGCAAGTTGGCAATGTCTCCGGATTTTCCTAAGGTGTACACATGCGGGTGCTCAACAAACAACAGGCTGTCCTGGGTGGGCAACTGCATAGACTCATCCCGTTGGCGGTTGGTCATTTTGGTGGCCACAACCTCCGCGAAAATGGCCTCTTGAATATCCCAGGCGCGCTGGTAATTCACAAGGCCCATGTCCACAAATCGAAGCGGTCGTTTCATGTCAGGATTTTGCCGCTTCAGCCAATGCGGCCTTGAGCTTTTCAATGACCACAATGTCCATGATGTCTACTTGGTTCACCTCGCTAAGGATCTGGCTGACCCAGTCTCCCATGGCAACCAAATCCAGGCACTGTGCCAGGTGGCCTTCGCCGTAGGCGTGAACATGCAAAACCGGCACACCGTAGGCCTCAATGGCTTCTGCATTCAAATTCATGCGCAAGGTGTTGGACGGGTGGTCATTGTCGCTGTGTAGGAAGACGGCAACATGGCTATCGTTTCCGCCGGCCCATCCAACCATCTCATTGTGATTCATCTCTGGCACCTCTGAATCCCAACCAGGCATCTTGCTGTTCTCGTTGAGTTGCTGACGCCAGCGCGTGGCCACGCCCGCCACGCCGGAGGCTGCATAAATGGCGTAGGTTCTGCCTTGCATTTGCCTTGCCAAATCCTTGGCCTCAGCCATCTGTGCGTCGCGTCGCTGTGCCAACCCCACTGAAGTGTCTGACACCTGGGTTTGCCAGCTTGAGTCAAGCCCAATGTTCATGGCTTCTAAGTGGGCCATCAATTGCACAATGGCCAGCCCAAACATGGATCTAGGAGGGTTGCCTGCAGGCAATATGCTGAGGTTCCAACCTGCAGCTTGTGCCTGCTCCAGCAGCTGCCCACCACTGGTGATGGCGCTGATCATGCAGCCAGCTTTTAATGCGTCTTCAAGGGCTGACAAGGTCTCCTCTGTATTGCCCGAGTAGCTGCACGCAACCACATGGGTGTTCGCGTTGACCCAGGCTGGCAAAGCGTAGCCCTTGTTGACCAAGATTGGTACGGTCGCTGATGCTGCACAAACTTCCGCCGCCACAGATCCGCCGATGCCACTTCCGCCCAGGCCGGTGATCACCACATGTTGGATGTCAGATGACCCAGCCTTCCAGCTGAGCTCCTTCGCTTTTGCTAATGAGCTCTTCAGGTGCGTCGGGTAGTCTTTGATGAGTTGAAGCATGCTTGCCATGGGGAAAATTTTGTTTTGAATGAAGCCCCAAAAGTACGACATTGCCCTATAGTATGGAATGGAAATGCAAGGCCTTCAAGGCCATCAACACGGTGGAGCTCTATGAAATTTTGAAGCTTCGCGCAGCCGTTTTTGTGGTGGAACAAGACTGTCCCTACTTGGATTTGGACGATTTGGATCAGCGCTCGCACCATGTGTGGACAGAAACCCCTCAAGGTGAAGTCATCGCATACTCTCGCATGCTCCCCCCAGGACTCCACGTGAATGAAGCCAGCATTGGTCGCGTGGTTACCTTGCCATCAAGGCGTGGCGAAAACTTAGGGAAGCAGGTCTTTCAGCAAGCCTTGGATCATGCTCTGGTTGCCTGGCCTGATCACGACATTGTCATCATGGCACAGACCTACCTGGTGGATTTCTATGAGGCCTTTAGCTTCGTTGTTGAGCGCGAACCCTTTTTGGAAGATGGTTTACCTCATCGATGGATGCGGCGCAAAGCAGGCAACGCTGAAGCGAGCTATTCACCGCAAGCTTAAGGCAATGGGTGTACTTGGTTATTCGTCGTAGGAAACCACCACCTTCTTGCTGGTCGGGAAGCTGTGGCAGGTCAAAACAAACCCTTCTGCAACCTCCTCATCGGTCAAGGAGTAGTTGAGGTCCATGTTGACTGTTCCCTCCAAAACCTTGGCGCGGCACGTGCAACAAACAGCTCCCTTGCAAGCAAACGGCACGTCTGCACCTGCCTTGAGGGCCGCGTCCAAAATGGCCGTCTTGCCGTTTTGTGACACATGGGTTTCTTCATCATCCAAGATGACGGTCACCTCATGCTGAATGCTGGACTTTTCCACTTTTGTTGCCGTGTTTTCATCGGCTGGCGTGGCTGCGGTGAAGAGCTCAAAGTGAACCTGTTTCTTTTTGAGTCCCGCAGCAATCAACACTTCGCTGGCCGCATGAATCATGCTTTCTGGCCCGCAAATAAATGCCTCATCGGCCTTCGCTATGTCGGGAAAGGACCGTGTCATCTCCTCAAGCCTTGCCTTGTCCATTCTTCCGTAAAGCAAAGCGCTGCCCTGGTCTTCACGGCTCAAAACATGCCGCACCTCAAGGCGGCCCATGTACGCGTCCTTGAGGTCTTCAAGGGCTGACTTGAAAATGATGGATCCGCTGTTTTTGTTGCCGTAAAAAAGGCTGATGAAACTGTCTGGTTCTTCTGACAAGGCGGTCTTAATGATGCTGAGCATGGGGGTGATGCCCGAACCTGCGGCAAAGCACACGATGTTCCTTGCCTGTTTGCTGCCAGGCTCCAACACAAAGCTGCCCATCGGGGGCATGCTCTCAATCACATCTCCCACTTGCACGTTTTGTGCCCATGTAGAAAACTTGCCTCCCTCTACGCGCTTGACTGCCACACAAAGGTCCTCGTTCACGGCATGGGAACAGAGGGAGTAGGACCGCCTAACAGATTCCCCATCAATGTCAACCTTGAGCGTCAGGTATTGCCCGGGCACAAAGGTGAAATCCGAAGGGCTTTCAAAGGCAATGCTTACGCAGTCAACGGTTTCCTTCACAACGTTGGTGACCGTGAGGGCTTGGAACGTGGCCTTGCGTCCCTTTTGAGATTTCAAGGTGCAAAGGCGGCCTTGTGGGGTCTGAGAAGCTTTATTGAAACGCTTGAACATGGAATGCCAAATGGGTTAATTCAGGAGCAAAAGTATGGCCGGAATCCCGACCATGACATTTCTCACGGAAGGTTCGTAAATGTCGGGGTAAATTGCGGCAACCAATTGAACTTATGGCGAACGCTGTCGACTTAACAACAACCTTTGATTCTTACGTAGCTGCTGAAAACAGGGTGGAACCTAAGCAGTGGATGCCTGAGAAGTACCGCAAGACTTTGGTTCGTCAAATTTCCCAGCACGCACATTCTGAGATTGTAGGCATGCTACCTGAAGCTAATTGGATCACGCGTGCGCCAAGTTTGCGCGCTAAACTGATCTTGATTGCCAAAGTGCAGGACGAAGGAGGCCACGGCCTTTACCTCTACAGTGCGGCGGAAACGCTAGGCACAAGCCGGGAAACCATGGTGGGGGACTTGCTTTCAGGCAAAGCCAAGTACTCTAGCATCTTCAATTACCCCAGCCTGACATGGGCAGACATTGGCGTCATTGGCTGGCTGGTTGACGGCGCAGCCATAGCTAATCAGGTGATGCTTTGCCGGACATCCTATGGTCCCTACAGCCGAGCCATGGTCCGTATTTGCAAGGAAGAGTCCTTCCACCAACGCCAGGGTTATGAAATCGTCATGAAACTTGCTCGCGGCACATCAGACCAGAAAGCCATGGTACAGGATGCGCTGAACCGCTGGTGGTGGCCATCAATCATGATGTTTGGCCCGACAGATGACAACAGCCCCAACTCTGAGCAAAGCATGAAATGGCGCATTAAACGCAAGTCCAATGACCAGCTGCGTCAAGAGTTCATTGATAAAACCGTGGTGCATGCAGAGTTTTTGGACCTAAGCATTCCGGACGAGGACCTCAAATGGGACGAGTCCAAGCAGTCCTATGATTATGGTGAAATCGACTGGGATGAGTTTTACCGCGTCATTCAAGGTGACGGCCCCTGCAACAGGCAACGGCTCATAGCCAGAAACAAAGCCCATGACGAAGGTCGGTGGGTTCGAGAAGCCGCCACCGCATTCGCAGCCAAACAAGCTGCAAGAAAATTAGCAAATCAAGCATCATGAGCGATACCAGCAACTGGCCCCTATGGGAGGTCTTTGTCCGAAGCAAAAATGGACTTGCACACAAGCATGCCGGTTCCCTTCATGCCCCTGACGCCGACATGGCATTGAAAAACGCAAGGGACGTTTACACCCGACGAAGTGAGGGTGTGAGCCTATGGGTTGTGCCCTCTGAGGCCATCACCGCATCGTCACCCGATGAAAAAGACCTGCTCTTCACGCCAGCAGACGACAAAATTTACCGCCACCCAACCTTTTATGACATTCCAGATGAAGTGGGACACATGTGATGATTTAACCAACTACGTTCTTCAGTTGGGGGACGATGCTTTGGTTTTAGGGCACCGCCTATCTGAATGGTGTGGCCACGGACCCATCCTGGAACAGGACATTGCCTTGAGCAACATCTCCTTAGACTTGATTGGCCTGGCCCGGCAGTATTACCAATACGCAGCTGAACTGATTGGCGGCGACATGACGGAAGATCACATTGCCTACCTGCGCGACGTGGGCGATTTCCACAACCACAGCATGATGGAGCAACCCAATGGACACTGGGGCGACACATTGGTTCGTCAATGCCTGTATGATGTTTTTCATCAGGATTATTTAACAGCACTGACCCGTTCATCCGACCAGCGACTGGCAGCCATCGCTGTGAAGGCCCTCAAAGAGGTGAACTACCATGTGCAGTTCAGCGGTGAGTGGTTGATTCGCCTAGGTGATGGCACCCAAGAGAGCCATGACAAGGCGCAGAATAGCCTGCAAGGCTTGATGACCTACAGCGCAGAATTCTTTCAAGCATCCAAGGCGGACGCATGGGCATTGACACAAGGGGTTGGTCCCGATGTGGCAGCCTTGAAGCCTGGATGGGATAGCCGCATGGACGCCCTGATTTCACAAGCGACTCTGAGCCGACCTGCCGCAGACGCCGCCATCTGGCAAGGCAAAGAAGGGTCTCATGGCGAGTTCCTTGCCCTGCTGTTGTCAGAGATGCAATCCCTGCCGCGGTCCTACCCGGATGCCACATGGTAGGGGACGACCCTCATGGGTGGTGGGCATGCCTTGAAGGGGTGCCCGATCCAGAAATTCCCGTCATATCCATTGTGGAACTGGGTGTCGTCAGAGACATCCGTCAAGGCGAACACGGCATTGACGTTGATCTGTCGCCAACCTACACCGGCTGTCCCGCCATGGACATGATGGCAGAAGATGTTCAAAAGTCCTTGGCAGAGAAAACAGGGCAACAAGTTCAGGTCCACCTGGTGATTGACCCCCCATGGACCACCGATTGGCTGAGTGAATCCACCAAGGACAAGCTCCGAGCCTATGGCATTGCTCCCCCTGTCGGTTCCACTAGTGACAAAAGGGAGCTGTTTGGCCCGCCCGCTCAGGTCAGCTGCCCTAAATGTCAAAGCGCTCAAACCGAACTGGTTTCTGCCTTTGGGTCTACCGCATGCAAGTCCCTTTACCGATGCCTGGATTGCCAGGAGCCCTTCGATTATTTCAAATGTCATTGAGGGTTTAAAAAGGGGAACGATGAGGAATGCCTGAGAATGCCGAACTTTGCCACAGTCTCAACCCACCCATCATGGACAACACCCTTCGCTCCCACACAGAGAATGGCCTCTGTACCATCACCCTGAATCGACCAGAGGTTTTCAACGCCTTCAACCGAGACATGGCCCTGGCCCTGCAGGCTGAACTATCCCTGTGTGCCGGCGATGACAGCATCCGAGCTATTTTATTGACAGGTGAGGGCCGCGCATTTTGCAGCGGTCAGGACCTGGCTGAAGCCACAGACCCATCCGGCCATTCGCTGGACACCATCCTCAGCGAGCATTACAACCCCTTGGTGCTGGCCATGCGCGCCATGCAAAAACCTATTGTGGTGGCCGTCAACGGTGTGGCTGCTGGCGCAGGCGCCAACCTGGCACTCTGTGGTGACGTGGTCTTTGCAGGTCATTCGGCGAAGTTCATCCAAGCCTTTGCGGG
>Ga0307984_1000382_pt1 | contig 19883 bp, 8 predicted proteins | sample EllFjometageno78_FD_203169 | JGI IMG/M metagenome (GOLD analysis project Ga0307984, IMG submission 203169) | Marine microbial communities from Ellis Fjord, Antarctic Ocean - #78 | ecosystem: Environmental > Aquatic > Marine > Unclassified | place: Southern Ocean | collected 2014-10-09
TATGTACTGCATCATCTTACCAATAAAGCCGGAACTACGATCTGGTAACTTCTTATCTACGCTCTGTAAGTGTTTGATAAGTCCGCGGTTGGCTATTGCGTTAGCTAAAAATTCATCAAGAATAAACTCTTCATTTTTAGGATTCTCAAACAAATTATTATATATAGTCTGAGCCATCTTAACATCTTCAGGAGTAGGGTTAGTAGCATCCGGGTCATTCAAGAATATACGCCACTTTTTACCAGACGAATCTACTTCCTTTTTAATTTGATTATGTAGAGCACGAATATCCCGAGCAATGCCAGGGTTCTGAGCAATAGCTGCTGTAGTTACAGCATGAATGAGCTCGTGAACATACACTTCTTGTGGTGACTGACCATTAGCAGACGGAGGAAGCTCACGGCTCATAGATACTGTTACTTTGTTTAATAGCGGATTAAATGTACCCTGCGTAAGGCCCTCTATCTGCTCCACAGTAAGCTTCACGTTACCTAAGGTCTCAATGCCCTTAGATATAGCGCTTATAACTCCCTGCAGCATACTAGAATGCTGCGCTGCATCTGCGGCAGTTGGGTAATACCGTGCGGACAGTGTTTTAAATTGCTTAAACAGTGCCTCTACATTACTTCCTGTTACTTCAGTAGCATGCGTACGTACTGTATGGCCTTTGTCTAATCCATCTAATGAGCCCAACTCTTTACGTAAATCTGCAATTTCTGCGTCATACTTACCAGCTGGTTCTTTAAACGATATGATGTCAGTTTCATACCGCTGCAATTCTTTAGTAACCCGATCTAGTATGCCTGCATATACTGCATCTGCAATCGGCCCTCTATACGCGCCAGCAGTAGCGCGTGTAGTATCATTATCAATACGAGCATCGTTATTAGCGTGTGCCCGCAGCATATCTGCCAGTACCTCAGTAGAGTTAACGGTAGAATCTAGTTCATATAACTGGTTTAATAAATTACCGGTCTCTCCTGTTCTAGCAGGCCCTGCTCCTAAATATCGATTACGTAAAGTAATAAACTTATCAGCGTTCTCAGGCGTATAATTGTTAAATACGTTCATAGCTTCAAACGCACCAATAGCATTAACCTGTGAACCTAAATAGTTTTTAGCAGCTTCTGAAAAGCGCTTTAAACTATCTTGGCCTAAAAATAGTACCTTCTTAGCCTGTTCTGCTTTAGCAGCAATTTGAGCTATACGAGCTGAATAGAAGCCAGATTCTTCTCCTGCTTCTAAATTAGATACGTCATCTAAAGCACCTGCCATATACATTTGCTCTGAATGCATATCTTCATATGGTGTGCCATTACGAGCTTGCAGATTAGAAGCAGCAGTATTCTCTACAATATCTAATGCTTCATCCAGGTTTATACGCTCCTCACCTTCACGGAACTCATTGTACCTAGAGCTTGCAGACAACTCTGCATCTATCTGGTTACGTATACTAATGTTACCTGAAGTATCCGCAGCATCTAACTCATCCACTTTCTTCATAATTGTATTAACTTGAGCGCTAATAGCCTCAACTATGCTGTAGTCTTTATTCATTTGAGTATAAAGCTCACCGTATAGCTTAGATATTTTAGCTAGATCTTCTGGAGTACCTAAGAAAGCGTCGTGTAACATCAATACAGTTGGGTGTTTACCCAGCACAGTAGTTAATAATGCAGAGTCAATATTAATAATCATGCGGATCATAGCAGCAACCCCAGGAGCAACAAATTTACTACCAGTAGAGTCAGCCTTTACAGTTACTGTTTTACCTTGAGAGTTAATATAATTATATTGAACTTTATCAAAGTTAGCTATTTCACCGCCACGCTCATCTTTATGTAAGTCAAGAAAGCTTGTTTCGTTATTGTCATTCATCATGGGGCCCTTAACTTGAGGCAGCCATTCACGTAGGTCTTTAATAATAGATTGTATCTCGACTTGAGATAAGTCTCGTTTATACTCATCCATCTTTCTTTTAACTTCTCTTTTAAACATAGTATTATGCGCAAAGTGAAGAATTTCAGCAGCTTGAGCTATACCATCACGTATGGCTTGTCCTTCGCCCAACATATCTTTTAAAGGCTTTGCAAAGCGAGGCTCAAACACTTTTCCAATAATTTTTTGCATTTCAGCATTATTGAAATACATTTTTTGTGTCTTGCCTTCTTGTAAAGCGCGGCCAAATTTACCACGAGCAATTGCTCGTTGCTTTAAAAGAGCATCTACATTGCCCTTTAATTCAGGAGCATACTTATTAAACCCACCAAGAGCTTGTACTTGGTCAAAAAAGACTTCAATCTTTGCAGTAGTTTCTGCTAAATTTCCACCGGCTTCTTTAATAGCTGTGTAATCTTGCTGCAATTCATTAAGTTTTAAGTAGATATCCTTGATAACATCTCCTGCAGCCCCCTGAGCTATAGCAGGTACTCCGCCACCATACCCTGAAATAATAAATGGATATTTAACAAAATCTCGAGTCTTGCCTTTAATAAGTGGTTCAAATAAAGCGGATATAGCAGCATTTCGCTTTTCCCATAGTTTTTGACCAAACTTAAAAGTAGGTTTATTAGCGTTTCTAAGTAATTCCATCTGTTCAGAATGATACGCTATAGCTTGATCTACGCCGCTAGCATCAGCTACTGCTTCGCCAAATTCTCCATAGACATCTAATACAGCATTTGCGCCTTTTTCAGTCTTCCATGCTTCAGATATAAGATGCTGTGGTATTTTACCACCTTCCTTATACTGTGTGCCGGTCAAACGTAGTAACCTCTTTAACGATATTGAAGTCTCTTGGTTATTGAAGTGGGGTAACTGCATAGCAGTAATAGCTACACCGTTAGCAATACCATCAATTTCTAACAGTATATCTGATTCAAATGATTTAAACTCACCATCTATTGCAGGGTCAAGTGTACCGTTAGCTGTCTCCATAGCGGCTAATGCTATTATAGCAGATATGGTAGTAATACCGTTTCCTTTATACTTTGTACGAACAACCGGTAAAGTATCTATAAGCGCCGCATTTCGTGCATTTAGATCTTTAATTTGCATAGCAGTTACGGCTGCTTTGACTTCAGGAGAGTTAACGTAATTGCTGTATTCAGCAGTAATACTGGTTTTTTTATTTTTATCTACAGAGTAACCTAGACTAAACATCACAGCCATTTTGAATAGGTGCTGATTAGCTTTAGAATATCTAACTGCTTTAGCAGGGCTTAATAAAAATCTAGTAATTTTAGAAGCTTGTGGATTAATTTTACCCATTAGCTGGATACGATGTTGGTTCATTAACTTATATGCAAAATACACTGCATCTAGTCTACCAGCTCGGTACTCTTCTAAGATGTCTGCCAGTGCTTGTGTCTTATCGTTATTGGCAGCTTTTCTAGATCCAACTATTGATTCATGGTTAGTATCTTCATTAATTGTTTCTACTTCTACCAAATTATTAAGCATAGCTTGACCACCATCAGCAGCCTGTAACTCGTCTACAACAGACAGTGAGCTTGTAGGTTTCCATACTGTATTGTGAAGCTTCTTAAGTACACGCTGCACTGCTTTAGGCACACCGCCATAGTAGTTTTTAATTTCAGTTGCTACGTCTGTAGATGGCTCTTGAAATGGGCCATTCTGATTAGGGTTTAAACTAGTATCTAATAACTCAGTAGCTTCACGCATTGCTGCTTTACTAGCATCTGCTTCTGCTCGTTGAGCAGGAGTAGCTAGTAATGGTTCATTAATCCAGATATTCCGATATGTATCATTATGCTTATATGAGCGCTTATCTGGCACTCCATCTATAAAGTTCCATCTTTTTGTTCTAACTGTAAATAAGCCTGTGCTACCATCTATAATAGGGTCAGTACCTACTTTGCCTTGTGCAGACATTATAGCTGCCATGCCTAAAGCTTGAACTAGATTATCATAGTATAATGCTGTTTCTTTATCCGCTGCTTTGAAGCCTAACAAACTAGCAACACTGCTACCTATAGCATCCCGTGCTTCATTGAATGAATAACCTACATCCTTTAGCTCCATGGTTTCATGGTCTGTAGGATCTATGTTTCCACCGTATAGGAACAAGCTACGCTCAAATTCACTATCAAATGCTCGGTTCTTAGAGTTTTGTTGTGAATAACTAAGTGAGCTAAGCATCATAGCAAACACTACTTGAGGAGGGAATTTAGCATCCCCTTCAGGATGAAGTAATGTAATAGGTACAGTTGCCGCGGATATACCTGTATCTTTCATGCTTTGTTTTAGCTTATTGTCGTCAAACCACTTTGCGTATTGAATGTAATCTTCAGCTAGTATATCAGCAGACTCCGCTTTAAACTTCAAATTTACTAATGCGTCACGCAAAGACTCAAAAGTATTAAAAGCTGCAGTAGGCATCTCACTAACTAGGCTTTTGCGCTTGATACCAATTAGGTCAGTGAATTTCTTACCTAAGATGCCTACTTTGTTATCAATATTTTTAGCTAAGGCCTTGCTGCCTCCACGCCGTGTAATATCATTTGCGGTATTGGTAGTAGGCAGTACGCCTTCTAACGTATCTAAGAAGGTATTAGTTACTGCAGTCATACCTTCATAGGCTCTAGATTGACGTACCTGCTCATACCAATCCTTGAGATACGGCTTAACACCTTCGCCCATCTTATCTATCATGTACGCGGAATACGCTACAAATGACCGAGCACCTGTCTTTAGGTAGTGAGCAGATATCTTGACACCAATTGCAGTGAGTTGGGCTAAGGCTCCTACGTCTACTCCACTATTTATCTGCTTTTGCATTTTATTAAGTAGTGCATTGCCCTCCGCAAGTAGCGCATCGATGGCATCATCTGCAACATCTGCAATAACTGCTGTAGTCTCGGTGGACTCGCTGTTAATCTTATTCAGAGCTGCATTATACGCCTCTGTATCTTCTTGAAATTTAACCTGAGCAGCTTCAAATTCTATATCTGCTTGATTACTATCTTCAGCAATTGATTGTGATTCAGAATCTTGAGATTCAGTATTATTTTGTAAAGCTTCTATAACATCGGACTCTGTAACAGCAGCTAATTCAGTATCTTCTTCATACTGTATACCAGTATCTCCCAATATTCCTGCATCCTCTAACAGCTCCTGTAACTTAGCTAAGGTAATACCTTTACCTTCTACAATGTTTACTAGCCCTTTATTATCTTTCCGTGTCATTCCAGCGGCAGCTGCTGCTGCTATAGTTAACCCACCAGCTTTACGTAGAATGGAGTGTGTTGTGCTAGCTGCACTTGCAAGTACTCTACGACGTATAGGCTTCCTGGGCTTAGTAGGTAATACTGTTGGAGCGGTATCATCGATAGCTCCTATTTCTAATAGCTTCTTACGGCCAGCCACAAGGATTGCATTTCGTACAGCTTTGCTCTTTTTATTTAATTTGCCAGTGAATTGCTTCTCACCATCTAACGTAATAGCGTCATTAGCATCAACTACGTACGATTTACCGTTGAGTTCAACTGACGCAGTGGTTTCTGTTGATGCAGTGGTTTCTGTTGATGCAACTGCTTGGGCTGTAGGAGTGCTAATAGATGGTGTGGTCGCACTAGACGAACTAGTTTCCCCAGCAGGTTTAGATGCTTGCCCAGTATCTCCAGCTTCATTGACAGGTGGAGTAGCTGTAGCTGTAGTTCCGGATCCGCTTTCATTAGTAGTTCCCTTAGGTTTTTTAGCTTCTGCAAGTGTACGCAGCTGGGTCATGTTTTTAGCTAATTCAATAGCTTTAGCATCGTCCTTAGGATCATCAGTCAACTCTGCAGATTGTGTATTTAGCTTAGCCCACTCAGTACGTAGTTCACCCAATGACATATCTGCATAAGCTTTAGGTGCGCTGCTCTTTGTAGTCGTAGTCGAAGCGGGAGCAGGCGCTGGTGTGGGAGTTTCTACCTCATTAGTAATCGTAGATATATCTACATTATCACTAGCTGTAGTAGTTGTTTGAGTAGCTGCTTTAGCATTCAGATCAGCTATGCCTTGAGTAGTAGCTACGCGGGCTGTAGCCTCTTTAGCAAACGTAGTGTCAGCATACGTAGTAGCTAGCTCAACCATCTTATCAGCGTAAGCTGCTTCAGTGTTAATAGCATTAATCAGTTTACCCGATGCAGGTGTAATTATATTAACATACACACCATCTACTTTATCTTCGGCTACCGTCTTAGCGTCAAATTTACCTTCTTCAATGCTGTATACCATTAAACGGTTAGTAGATGTTTCAGGGCCTGTTTCAAGGTCTGCCCGAACAGCGTACACCGCTACTGAATTACCGGTAGCTATAGCTTGCTCTAATGCGGCGGCATACACTGTTGCTTTTTGTTTAGTATTTTTTGCATGTGTAGTCATGTTGCTCATGACTGTATTAACTTTTTCTTGAATAAGGTTATCTGCTAATTTACTGGCTAAGTGTTTACCAATTTCAGTAAAGTACGTATTAAACCCTTTAAAGCGCTTACTATCACCGTCAATTACGTCGTTGTGTACTGCATTCAAATCTTCTTTATTCTTAGCTGATGTTTTGTTAATATTACTTTTAATAGTTTGCTCAAGATCATGAGCTTCAGCTAAATCTTCGGCAAACTTTTGGTCTACGGGTGTACCCGTTGTATTAGCTTGTTCAGCTATATTGTCACGCAGCTCAGAATTATCCTCACTAACAATATCCCCAATAGGGCCAACAGAGTTTAGGTTAGTTCCTTCAGGAACTTTAATATTGTCTTCTAATGCATTCCATTTAGTTAGTAGTTCTTGCTGCTGCTCTTGTTGCTCTGGAGTAAGCTTATACAGCTCAGCTAAATCAGTTATACGCATACCCATGTCAAAGTATTTATCTAAGTTAATACTGCCATCAGCATCCAATGATAGATCTACTTCGCCTGTAGCAGTAGTGAAATCTTGCTCAGTTATATCTACTTTTTCAACAGGAGGTTTTTCTTCTTCTTTAGATTTAGCATCTGCTACTTTGCCAGTAGTAACTGCATCATACAGGGCCTGTGCGCGCTCTTTATGAGCAGCACGTTCTTCAGTAGATGCAGGTGCAGCTAACTTAGCTTCTAGCTCTGCACGTTCAGCTATGAGCTCAGGAGTCTGCTCCTCAATAGCATCTATTTCAGTTATGCGCTTATTGATAGAGTCACTAAGTACAGGTATGTCACTGACGTTAGCTGTATCTGCATTATCAAGAACTGCTTTAATTTCAGTTATTGCAGCTTTACGATCAGCAGCTACGCCCTGTGGGTCAATGTTAGACTGCTTAGCTAAGTCATCATACTTAGCCTGCAACCGTGTACGTTGACGCTCAGGCAGTGCATTAGGGTTAGGCTTAGTTAGCTTCTCCTTTAATGCATCAATTTCCTTCTGTAGATCAATCTGATCAAATTGACGGAAATCAGGAGTATCATCCAGCTTAGCTTGTAGTACATCGATTTCTTCTTGAATAGCGTTACCTTGTACAGTTCCATCTACCGTATCAGGAGTGCCTAGCTTATTAGCTAGCTTATTCATATTACGGGTGATGTTACCCTTCTGGCCTTTAACCAGTTCAACAGCAGATCCGGGGGCTGATAATCCACCGCCACCACCAATGCCTAGTGCAGTAGCATATCCAGCTTCCTCTACATCGATCTTATCAATCGCTGTATCTAATGTGTCGTCATCATTTAACTTAGAACCAGCTTGTTCAGCCAAGTTAGTGCCTAGCTCAGATGAACCTTCAGCAAGTGCTGTAGTTATCAATTTAATGGCTGGAGTCAGTATCTGATTAGCTACGGGGAACTTGTTGTATAAAGCTATTGCTAGCTTATCCATTCCAGGGATCTTCTTCAATAGTACCTCAGCACCTACCCGCTCAAATAGGGTAGCTATTACAACAGCACCTCGAGCTAAGTTATCCTCAGTGTTACTGATTGGTTTGCCATTAGCGAGCTTCTTACGCTCCAGCATTGCGTCAGTATACTTACCGGCCGCCATAACAACCAAACCCGGTAGGTTAAATAGTGTCATCATAATGGGCAATGACTGTGCCATTTGATCTATGGCATGCATAGGATGATCTACAATGATATCTGCAATGGCTGATACTACACCATCCTTCTTAGCATTAACTACAAACTCATCATGGTAGATCTCTTCTTGACCACTAGCGTAGAACTTCTTAAGAAGCGTAGCAGATTTCAACTTAACAGCAGCAGCTTCTAATGTGTTTTTCTCTACATCAGCATTCAATTTCTGTAGCTTTTGACCTTGTGAAGAATTCATTAGTTCCTGCGTTTCCGCAGTAGATAACGTGCCATTCTTCATGGCTTCAAATTGCTCTAAATGCGTATCAGTGACTTTGTCTTTAGGAGCTAATTGACTATGGCTATAGGACTTAGCTGCACCAGCTAGCGTTAATTGACTAGTCTCACGATCTCCACCAATCCAATTTATAAAGTCTTCTGTACCTGTACGAACATAATCAAGAGCAGCGTTAGTTTTGAATACACTGCCGACAATCGAATTTGCTATATCACCCGGCTTACTAATATTGGATTGGTTGGTGCGTTCTTGGCCTTTTGCCCATTCTAATTGGTCTTCACTAAGGTCACGCATGTCTCCAAAGCTGTATGTGCCATCACCCTGAAGTGCGCCTACAGCATTACCATCTTTATCCCATCCAGATTGGTACTCAGGGGTAGCTTTATTTAAGAAGGCAGCTTTAGCATGCTCTACATCTTGGCGCTTGGTAGCGTTAAACGGAGCGTCATATGATGCATTAGATTCGGGATTATTAAATAGATCTGATAGTTTCTGACCCTTTTTATTATAAGCGTCTACTAGCAGACGACCACGACCATCCCGCTCATCCTCACCCTCAGTAGGCATAAGACGTACATCATCAGTAGGACTAAACCCAGCTTCCATAGCTTGATTGTAGTTATGCCGTTTAGCTCCCTCTAGATGATCCATAGTTACTTCATCTAGAGGTACATCGTATGCTTTACTAAATGCAGCAAACTGCCGTGCTTTTTTACGCTGTGACTGTTCATAATCGTCTTTAGTGGGATCTTCTTGGAACCATGAATCAAACGCATCGTGACCACCACCAAGACGAAACTTCTCTTTTTCGTTATTAGCGTCGAGGTAAGTTCCAGAATCCGCATCAGTAAAATTAGGATTTACTAGTGTACCATACGTTTCTAATTTTGACTGTAAGACTGCTACTTTACGTGCAGCTATTTCATCAAGTGACCGTTTTTTACCAAGAACTAAGGAATCAAGACCGTTAAAATCCCGTGCGTCTAGTACCATATTCTGTGTCCTATCGGGTTATGATTGCTTAGTATCTTTAGGTGCTGGAGGAATATCATAAACACTGCCGTTTAAGTGTAGTCCATTTTCAGCAATCTGCTGCTGATCACCTGTACCACCGTTTTCGCGCATAACTTGATTAAGTGCAACACGCACTTTATTTACAAAACTAGTCTTATCTTGATCTTGTGCAAACCACCAACCTGCATCTTTAGTCTGTACTGAATTTTTCGAGAATATGTCATGCTCCACTTCTCCTACTCTAGCTATAGCCATACGTATTAACCATGGGTGTTTTCTAGCTTCAGGAGGAAGATCCTTATCTTTCAACATAGTATCAACAGATTCTTTAACTTTGCTACGAGCAATGCCACTAAACCCTGCTAATCCCTCTTTACCGCCTAATGCTAGGTGGAGCTTATCTAAAGTATTTTCTTCACTTAATTTCTTTTGTCCTGCAATTAGCTTAGTACGGTGAGCTGCTTGGTATTTGATGTTGTTTTTAACTTGTGTCTTCTTAATAGCCAACTGCTCTAAAGAAGCTTTAACTCCAATCTTTGCGTTCACGCCTTCTTCAATAGCTTTCCATTGAGGCTCAGTCATATTAGGGAACTTACTTTTAGCTTTATCAAACAATCGCGTGTGTTCTGCTACACCCTTAACCTCAGTTATGATTTCACTGCCATCGACAGGACTGATCTTTGTAAATGGTGTATTGTCGCCAACTGCACGGCGCATTTTAGCCACGATATCATTTACAATTCCCGGCATAGCAAACGTGTTTCTAGCTAAAGCTAGTGGGCGAACATCCAATGGTTCACCTTTAGCTCCATACTTTTTAGCCATTTTCTTAACATCAAAGTTCATAGCGTCAGTGCCATCACCACCTATGAACATCTCCGAAATACGACGACCTGCTTGTTCTTCAGTGGCTTTTCTAGCTGCTTCAGCAGTCTTAGGCGCAGTCATAGACTTTGACTGCATAGTAGCAAATACTATTTCTTGAGCTGCTAATGGCCCAGCTGAGTTAGTAAGTGTAGCTACAGCATCTTTCTTCATCTTGTAGATCTGATTAGCAGTCATATTTGCATCTGAAGTATAGCCTGCTTTCTGTAAAGCATACTCACCCCATTCCCGCTTTGCATCAGCAACTTTAGTAGCTTGCCCATTTTGTCGGCGGGAATCTTTAAACTTGATTAAATCAGAATTAAGGTATTTGGCACCAGTAGGCTTAATCAATTGCTTAGCTTCAGCTACAGAAGTCTTAGTAGCAGCTATATCTGCAAGAGGTGCATATGGATCAGGCTTGCCTGCTAGAAGCGCAGCAGCCTGCCCGATGGATGTCTTAGCACCATCTGGAAACCATTGTGTATTGCTTTCAATTACTTTCTTAGCATCAATAAAATCAAGCGTGGATACATCAAGGTGTTCATTATTATCAACTAAAAGTGCTTTAAACAGTTTTTCGCCATTTGGACCACCAAGACCGTGCATGGTGTATATAGCTGTCATATCATCTTGAAGCCCATATCTACTAAGGGAAGTACGGTGCTCTTCTGTTAATAAATCAAATCCTTTTTTGCCTTTAGCTTCTTCGAATGTTAGCCCCGGATTGTTCTTCATCAAACCTGTAGCAGTTCTATTAACAATACCATATTTACCTGAAGCGCTACTGCCTTCAGTTAGGCTCTTTAATATAGTACCGCCAGCCGACTCTCTGCTTTGCACGTACTCATCATACGTTTCAGGAGTGTATGGTGAAGCAGCTATATTGGCTGCATTACTAGCACCATCAGTAACCAGTGATCCATCTGCATTCTGCTCTGGGTTAAGTGCAGCAGTTCGCGCTATAGCATCATCTAAATTATCAGTATTTCCACTGTTAATACCGGTATTTATTCGAACCTGTTCAGGAGTGATAAACCCACTATCAATAGCAGCTTGCTGTTCTGGGCTAAACTCAGGTGGTACAGCTCTCTGTGCTGCGTCCAAACTAGTACTAGCTACTGAGGCAGAAGCAGGAGCAACAAGTGCTTGTGACTGCTCAGGCTGTAAAGCAGCTACAGCAGCTTGAACAGAGCTACCTTGTGTAGATGGGGACGGGCCAAACCGTTGTGCATGCTCTTCACGAGAGTACGCAGGTTTAACTAACTTAGGATTTCCAAACTCTTGCTGGTACTCGTTCTCTATACTGCGCTCTTTTAGCAATTTCTCAAACGCTGTTTCGTATTCTATTGTAGCACTGCTATTTTGGTTTACCTGGTCTTGATCTTCGTGCCCCTGAACTACGGTATCCCGTGCTAATTTAAGTTTTCGATCTGCTTGACCTTGACCAAATGCTGTTTGAGCATTAGCAAAAGTAGTAGCAGTACGGTCTTCAATACGGTTCTTATCTTGTGCAGCATTTACTTGCTGGTTATCTAAGAATGCTGAAGAAGCATCAATCATTTGCTGACGTACAGCAGGATCGCGCTCAGCGTTTAGATCATTAAGGAAGTCTGCAGTTTGACTATCTGCATAGTCTTGGGCACCAGTTTTAAGACTATCTCCAACACCGCTAATAGCATTACCTAAGTTCTGCCCTGCTTGATTAAATGCACTAAGAGCAGCACCACCTGTAGGGGCCGCCACATTACTCCAAGTAATTGGGGATACGCCTCGTGCCATTACAGCTCTCCTAAATTATGCAGTTAAACGATCTTGCTGAACATAGCCACCTGCACGTTTACCTACAGATTTAAAGTTATTCATATCATCGATACGTGCGTTAGCTTCGGAAACTCTATTACCATATGCAGCTTCCTGCATTGCAAAATTCTTATTAAATGCATCTTGCTGAAAGCCTAATTGATCTTCAGCTAAACCAATGCCTTTAAGTGCTGCCCAGCCTGAAGCTAACTTTCCAAGACCACCAATAGCATTGCCCGCCATATTAAAAGTATCTAAATTCATGCCAAAACCGGAGCCAGGTGAAGTATTATTAGTATTTAATCTCTGTTGCCCAAAATTAGCATTTTTAAGAAAATCATCACTAAAGCTAAAATTAGCATTGTTTGGAGCTACATATGCTGTACTGGGGGTAAACAACGTATTTTTTCTCTTATCGTGTAAACTCATCTTTATTCTCCTAACATAAAAGTAACATTACATTACCTTGATTAATTAAATATGTCTAACGCTATATAGCGTCGTTTCCAAGTTCAGATATAACTTTTTTGTCAAGAAAAGCAGTTTGATTAAAGTCTCCATACATTACTTGCGTGTAATTATTGTAATACGAATACATATTTGCCGCCATAATTAGTGGGGTAGTACCTCTACGTTCCACCTGCATTAATGAGTAAAATGTATTTTCTCCAACATTATCACCAAATAGACTCTCTTCTAATTCACGCAACGCTGTTTCTTTAGTAGTTAGATCTAACATCCTAGCATCGTTGCGTTTTTTTATTTGAGCGCTATCTAGCTGTAGTGATTCAAGAGCACCTTCAGCTCTATACTCTAATAAAGATCCTGCTAAATCCATACCGGCAGATAAAGCTTTAAATGTATCAGACCAATCCCACTCATATGATTTGAAGAACTCTCCAACATCAAAACCGCCTAAGCTATCAAAATTTATATTTACTGAACCAGTAGCGTAATCGTATTCTATCGAACTAAATGCTACAGCGCTTAATGCCATGCCAGCAATTTGGCCAATCATACTATCTTCACCAAACGCAGCAGTCATAGCGAATTGAATAACTTGGTTAATAGCAAAGTTAATAGCTAGGTTTATGAAGGTTGCCCCCCACAATACATTACCGGCTGAGCTAGTAATAATGCCCATAGCTGAAAAGAAGCCACTACCTGCTAATGTAGGAGCCATAGCGCCAGTAAGTCCTAATGAGCCTCCAGCTCCAAATCCAGCAGCACCAGCACCAAAGAAAGCAGGAGCTACAAATATAGCTACTACAATAATGATAACTATTATAAGTATAGCAAATAAGCCACCAAATCCCCCCGTACGTTGTACTATAACTTCGTAATGAGCTACATAAATAGATGCATGAGAGCCTGCTAAAAATAACTGAGTAACAGTTTTGTTAGATAGGTATTTAATAAAGTTATGAACAAACGGCACCATCAGATCATCTCTGTTGCCTAAGTTGAACTTAACCATTTTAAACTTACCGCTATCACCATCTTCAACTCGTAAAGAAGCAATAGGAGCAGCCATAGTGTACGCTTCTAATCCAGATTCAATAGCCCTAAAATAAGTAATGCTCTGGCCTGATGTAGTTGCTTCTGTAGCTGATTCTACATGTCGTAGTATACCAGATCCGTTATTTTCATAAACAAGATCTGGAGTTAAAAACTTAAGGGCACTAACAGTATTATCAGCGTCATGCAGCACAGGAGTAGTGTTATTATACGCCATACGCTGCGTAACTTGCATCCAGTTAGTTGCTTCACCAGTAGTCGTACCTGGATTAACTGTACCGTTTCCAGATAAGAAGTTAGCTACTTCAGTTAAAGTATCTGATTTAAACCCTACGTTATAAGTGCCTTTACCGGATGACACATAATACGGAAGGTATAATATATTATTTGCATTAAATCGAGACATGTCAGAGTAGTAATACCCGTTTTCAGCGCTCCCAGTATCTGCGTTAATATCTGCTAAAGTAGTGAACTTATATGATAAATAAGAGAACTGAAATAAATATTTATAATCTCCTGCTGTAATAATAATATTATTAGCAGGCTTAACGTCTCCTGATTGAGTATTATCATAAATACCTTTTGTTACTCCTTGAGCTGGAAAAAGGTTTTCACATAACGTAAATAAGTAAGTTATTCCCATCTGGGACGTATCCCACATGCGTATACCAAAGTTAATATAGATATGATCTAAATCTCCAGCAGATGGAGCATCCGGGTCATTTTTAATAGCGTCTAAAATGTCGTTAGCATTTAACCCTACTAGCGCACTAAGCTCATTAATTTGTGTAACTTCTGCTGCTGGTCGTGAAGTATAATCTGTATTATTAACGCGCAGCGGAATAGCAGGTACTGCTTGTAATACAGCTGCGTTAATATTAATTTGGTTTTGCGGGTTATCTAAATCAGGATAAGTACCTTCGCCCACTAAATATACAAATAAATACTGCACAGTTGGAGCACTATTTATGTAATACGGACTAATATAATGTAACCCTAATGGCTTGCTAGGCACAGTATATGGTAGTTCTCCACTGTCTCCTTCATCAGTAAATACAGTTATAGTATAAGTATCTAGTAGTACATTATATACAATATCACTAAAATCTACCTTCCACTCTCTAGTAGTAGACGTAGAGTCCGACGTTGCTATTTCATCTGTAATTGTTAATAAAAAAGAAGAACTACCTGGTGTATTAGTAAAAGTACTAGAATTAGCTGTTGGAGACGTAGTTACAGCTACGGTAGCAATTAATGTATTGTTGTGGTAGCTATATGCTTTGTTTTCCTGCAGCCAGTACTTAATCCAATCGGTTGTAGTTAATGCCTGAGTATAAGCATTTTCTGGAGTAGCAGGGACTCCTTCTAACAATGTAATAGCGTCAGTTAGCTCAGTATAATCAGGGTAAGTGATGTAAGACTCAATAGCAGGGAATCCTTCAAAGTAATCCCCATTACTAATGTAATTCATAAATTTTTGAATATCGCCTTTATAGCTACCAAAAGTACCAGCATATATCAGCTGAGCTGCTATATCTTTATCACCCAGCACACTATCTTTAATAACATTAAGCAGTGGGTTTTTATTATCTATATCATCATAAAAAGGGTAATTATGTACTTCAAAGTATTCAATTACTTGGGTAGTGGTGCTTCCACCAAAACCCAATAATGTCATAATAAGCTCAATGATTACTTCAACAATTTGTACAATTATTTGAACAACTGAAACAACAACGGATACTACCGCAGATACAATGCTACCAATAAACCCCATGTAGGAAGCGCCTTATCCAGTAGGTTCAGCATTAGTAATTTGAGTGTTAACGTTGCCTGTTCCTGTTTCATTAATAGCATCTACACCTGTGGCAGCTACACCAGCTGTTGAAATGTTAATACTCCACGCGTCTAATATAGTTTTTAAATACTTTTGATCAGCATTCCATTTAAATCCTTTAGCTTGCTCAGCGTACAATAACTGCTGTTTACCTACTGTAGAGTCAGCAGAAGCAGCTACTTTGCTACTTTGATTAGTTTGAGCAAATTCAGTAATGCCTTTTTGAGTTAACAAGCCTACTTCAGCGTTAGTTTTTTCCATCCCTAAGGTGAACTGTACAGCTTGTTGTACAGTCGCCTGTAGAGCTGTTAGGTACACTGTTGCATAGTCTGTACCAGTTATGCGTCCAAGATCAAATTGAGCAGCTAAGTGAGCGTTAACAGTCTCCATCATATCATCAAAGACACCGTCACCGGTTACTACAAATGCAGCGCTTGTAGCTACGTTTGTTGTTAGACTAGCAGTAGTGACCGTCATGTTTAGATACCTCCACGAGATTGTTGAGCAGCAGCTAAAGCACTAAGCTCTGTAGGTGTTAATGGATCTAATAGCTGCACGTTAAACTTCTTAGTTAAATAAGGTACTAGCACCTTTTCTCCATTAGGCATTTTAGATGATTTAAACTTTTGCATTTCTGCAGCGTTAATTTGATCGTAAATAATCTTAGGAATATGCCAACCTTCATCATTATTAAAAGGCACGTACTTCTTAATCATACGTCCTTGATTAACAGAAGAACTACCGACAGTAAAAATTAACCCCGGATAAGTACTCATGAGTGGGTCATTAGGGCTAACAACTACACGCATTAGCGTCATAGCTCGTTGTTCTTTAGTCTGGTGCTTAGATGCAGCAACGGCCGCAGCTGTAGGTTTAGCTTCTACTGGAGCTACTTCTTTAGCTACAGGAGCTTCATAAGTACCGGCGTTAACTGCAGCTAACGTATCACGTAATTTAGCCGAACCTGTTTTATGATGCATGTTAATACCATGAGCTTTAAGCTCTTCATGGATATCTTCATCTGTCATTTCTGTTCCAGTATCTTCGGGCATAGTGTTTTCGTTTTCCATTAAATATAAACCTTATGATTTTATTAAAAAAAGGGGTGCCCCCCAGCAATCCGAAGACTACTGAGGGGCGGGGCGAAAGAGTCTTTAGACTGCTACTAGAGCTGTCCAAATGATGCCAAGACGTTCAGGGCGTAATGCCATGAAGCCATAATACCATTTAATAGAATAGAACCCTACTTCACCGTATGGATCATCTAAAGAAGCAATTTCTTTACCAGGCTTCTTATGATTAACCGTAAACTTCACGCTCTTACCATCGGTTTGGAAACCAATTGTAGTAAACGCTCCGTCGCCAACAACCAACATCGGGTAGATGTCTGCGCCGTTATCGCCAGTACCTGCAGTATCAGCAGAAGCAGCTCCACCATTTTCAGTGAACTGCATTTCAGGAACAACAACAATACGGAACTGATCGATAGAACCAATTTCACCATTCATGATGCTTGATCCTGCGTCAGCGTACTTTTCAACAGAAACAAAAGCAGGAAGACTGTGTAGATCAGTCATTGCTTTTAAAACTGGGATAAGCTCAGAGCCAACATACATAACCCGGCCGCCGTTAATGGTCTTTGTATCGATCATACGTGAGCCAGCAATGACCTTAGTTTGCTTAGGAGTCTTGTTATTATCCAAAGCAATAGAAAGATTCATCAAGTCAGTGTACGTAACAACTTCGTCAACGGTTAGCTTATTCGTGCCACCCATGTAGTAAGCTGTACCGTTAGCAGTTGCGTTAGTGATCAAATCAGCCTGAAGCTCAGCTTCAGTCATTTCATTAGCACCAACAAGAGCTTCTTCAGTGATGTGTGACATCAACTCAGAATCTGTGTCAAAGTCCATAGACTCTTGAGTGTACTCCGTGAAGAATCCACGCTTGTACAAATCACCTTCGATTTGCGTACGTGTAAAGCCAACACGGTTAACACGACCACCATTCTCAGTTAGAGCTGGAATCTTAGAAGTGATAGTACCAGTGTCTTTAGAAGAGCCGTATAAGAACTGACCGTTTGGTGCAACTTCACCACCAGTACCAGCAGCAGTTACAGCAGCTGCTCTATCTGCAGCATTAGAACTTTGTAGAACTCCAGCAGCATTCCAAGCAGAATACGTACCAGAAGCTATAACAGTACCGGCAGCGTCAAGACCTTGATCGCCAACGTTTAGATCATCAAGCAATGGAACATAAACGTCCTGCTTGATTTTTTTGCCCATATGCTTAGGCATAGCGCGTACATCTGCCAAAGGCGTGAAGTACATCTGATCCCGTACGGCAATGAGGGCTTTTTTGTAGTAGTAATCAGTACGCGCTTGCGCACCAATTCCAGAAGCAGTACCAGCAGCACTGCTGGTGGGGGCATTATATGCATTAGCCATGATAATTTCCTATATCAAAGATTCAAAATGATTATTGGCTAGCATGCTTCTTCATAAACTCATCATCAGATAGGCCCAAAAACTCACCTGACTCAGGTGGTTTTACTGAAGTAGTCTGCTTAACCGGTGCTACTGCTTTCCGTCGTTTAGTACGGTCAGCCTTAGCCGCTGCGTTAGTCTCACTTGATACTTCGGAACTAGAAGGCTGATCATCAACCACTTCGCCAAGCATTCCTTCTTTATGCATGTACTCTGCTATTTGCTTGTATGACTCAACATCAGTAAACCCATCGAGCTTACCTAATGCTTTTTGTTGCTGCATAGCTGCATTAACTTTATCATACACGCCAGTAGACATATGATCATTAATAATACTGATAATCTCAGGATTATCAGAGACAGTTGCTTTACTGCCTTCATCCCATTGTTTAGTTAAAACATCGATAGTTTTACTAAAAGTAGGCGAGTCTTTAATGCTCTCAAGTACCGTATCTAGATTGAATTCCTTGTCACTAACAGAATAGTCTGTCGGTTGGTAATCAGTCTTGTTATCCGTATCAATATCTAAAGGGTCAATTCCACTTTCTTCAATAAGCTTAGCAACGGCTTTCGGATCTTTTTTAGATATATCAATTAGATTATTAAGTTTACTTTCATCAAGTAAACCGGCATTTTCTAACATCTTAACTATCTTTAGATTAGGCTTCATAGTTGCCATCTTCTTCTGATAATTAGCACCCATCTGCATTAGTTGGATAATATCTTTTGGATCCGTAACCTTCATTTCAATGCCATTGGCTTTGAAAGGTTCAGTCACCTTTTTATACGCACTTTCGTAATCAAACTCTGTTGTATCCTGAGTATCCTCATTCGTGTCAGGCGAGTCTTTTTTACTAGTATCAAGAGATTCTTTGCTATCAGCTTCATCAGAATTTTCAAGCTCCGTTAGGGTATCCCCGTCAGGTTCGCCTACTTCTTCGTCATCATCATCAGCTCCGGATTGCTCCTGTGCTTCACTATCCTCTTCCGAGGCCTCATCTTCAAAGGGGTTAGCCTCTGATTCTTCGTATTCTTGATCTAGCGTATCAACCAGTTCAACAGATTCATCTGTTAAATAGGGAGCTGGATCTTGATTTATAAATTCTTCATCTGATAGTCCTAGGGCATCAGCTTGTTCAGCCATCAGTAGAAACCTCCTCAGCTAAGATTTCTTCACGAGTTTCTTCGTGTTCTCCAACAGCAACGTCCATCTCAGCTCCACGGCGCATAACCATGTTAAAGTAATTAGCTAAAGATCCGACACCAATAATCATACCATCAATGTTCTTATTCTGCTCTTCGTTAAGTCCAGCGCTCTTAGCCATTACAAGCCGAGCTGCTTCTTCTTTAAAATAACCTTCTTCAACAACATCCTTAAAGTCTTTATTAGCCATTAGCTTAACGCAGCTATCTCGAAGTGCTCGCATCTTTTGAGCCATTTCGATTTGAATATCTACTTCCTCTAAATCGTTCATTGTTATGCCTTATGTTTAAGTGGGTTAATAAAAGTTAATTAGATTTATTTAACGTATCAAAAGCCTTGCTGTCAAGGTTAGCTAATCGGTCATGTTCTTTAGCTTGCATAGCTTGTTCGTGTCTACGATCTGAAGATTCCTGATCACGAGCGTTAGATACACCTGATTCCTTTTCAACAAAGTCTAAGTCAGCATTATCAGAATTACTGTGCATCTGACGAGCTTTAGCTTGTTCAGTCTCTGTTTTAGCTGTCTTAAGACCGATATCAACTTCGTTCTCTGCACCTTTAGCAGACTCATTACGGACTTGAGCTTGTAACAACTGCATGCGCAATTGCTGCTCTTGTTGTGCCATTGGGTCAGGCTGTGGCTGATACTCAGCAACCATTTTAGCTAAATCAGGCATTTTACGTAGTTTAGCTATCTCAGATAAAAGCATCTGAGTCATCTCTAATGGCATACTATTTCCAACTGTCTGAAGCATAAACGACAACTCGCTAGCTTTTTGCTCATCAGCTTCTGCGGTAGAAATATTTAACTTAATATCGTATT
>Ga0307984_1000383_pt1 | contig 19881 bp, 3 predicted proteins | sample EllFjometageno78_FD_203169 | JGI IMG/M metagenome (GOLD analysis project Ga0307984, IMG submission 203169) | Marine microbial communities from Ellis Fjord, Antarctic Ocean - #78 | ecosystem: Environmental > Aquatic > Marine > Unclassified | place: Southern Ocean | collected 2014-10-09
ACTCCACGGTTTCCTCCAACATGCGGCCTCGCTCCGACCAGTGGGACAGCAAGGTGTGAACCGGTAAACCCTCATGAACGAGGTGGCGTGGCAGCCGCAGCCCAGTTGCATGGTGAAGCGCACAACCCGTTTGCTGTGTGTGAAAAGGTAAACCCTCATGAACGAGGTGGCATGGCAGCCGCAGCCCAGTTGCATGGTGAAGCGCACAACCCGTTTGCTGTGCTCGCAGTTGCCGATGACGACGGCTCTTCTCTTACCTGGTACTCTTCCGGGGCAAAGGGCCAAGGACCCACACATCTTTCGGCGGGACCGGACTCTCTCCCCCTGCCTGGCGAGACATTGAGTCATGTCCCTAACGCAGCAGGGGCGAAGGGCCAAGGACCTACACATCTTTCGGCGGGACCGGACTCTCTCCCCCTGCCTGGCGAGACATTGAGTCATGTCCCTAACGCAGCAGGGGCGAAGTCTGGCACCGGATCGTCAGAACGTTTGGACATCGCGCTAGGGAGTACGCCCTCACGGGTGGTGCAGCGGTTCGCAACCGCCATGCCACGTGTAGTACGCTATACAACGCACCCTGGGGACTGCGAGAGCAGTCCCAGTCCAACCACCGATGCAGTGGCGCCAGTTGACGACGACGGCGGCTCTTCCGAGGCAAACCAAGGACCCGCGACCGTGAAATTGTTGATGGGAGTTCAACCAGACATCCCCCTAGCTGGCGAGATATTGCACCTGTCTGGCGAGACATTGCGTCACGGCCCTAACGCAGCAGGGGGCCCTAACGCGGCAGGGGTGATGTCTGTTGGTAAATATCCTCCCAGTTCAATAACCGAAGTAGCAGCGGCGGGGGCAGCCGATGGTAACGACGACGGTGAAGGTGAAGATTTGGTGAGACCACTGTTGATGAGAGTTCAACCGGACAGTAATCCCAGGTCTGGCGAGACATTGCGTCACGGCCCTAACGCGGCAGGGATGATGTCAGCTGTGGATCTCACGCCGCAGAATGTCGATACGACGACGGTAAGGAGGCCCACTCAGGTAAGCAAGACTAACACAGCGGCGTCGACGCCACTGGCCCGCGAGGTCGCGGCCCGTGAAGAAACAGCACCACTGCCGTCTGCGACCCATGGGAAGTCGGGTTTTATGCGTGGCAGCTTGAGCAACAAGACTGCCAGCACCGAAACCATGGCAGCGTATTCACCGCCTGATGGGATCTCTCCTTCCGGGTTCATATCCTCCGGCGAGACGGTCGGACGGTACGTCGGAAACAAGATGTGTAAGTACTGCGGCCTAAGGGCAGCCTATCACGGCTTCAACTTCTGCAGTCGGACCTGCGGACGTAAAGCTAACAAAGAATCAAACTCGATGCAGACCGCTTGGGCAGCAGAGGATGCGGAGGTACGGGCATCCATGCTTTTGGACCGCGAGGTCGCGGCCCAAAGTGTGACAGCGTCGCCTCCGTCTGCACGCCAAGACGTTTCGGGCGACGCATCCGGGTCGAGTGCAGGCAGTAACCCCATCGACCCACCGGGCGACCCGTTTCTGAGATCGACGCTCCAGCAACTGCCGCCCGCAGCCGAACCTGATGCAGCAGCACTCGATGCAGCCCATTGGCTGGGGATAGAAGGAACTGACGGCGTTGAGTACAGTTGCCAAACGAAGGACATCGACTGCGACGCAACGTGCTTTGTGACTTTCGAGGGCACCAAGATCCTCGTTCGCTTTGATACGGCGCATAACCAGATGCGGGAAATACACAACCTCCTCCAGGCGAACATCGTCGGTTATCCGAGCTGGGGCGACATGAAGTACACGTCCATCAATGGAATCGACCTGCGGCACGGCTGGCTTGATGAGGAGCCGCGCAACCTGCGAACCGGTGACACCATCGTTGCAACAAACGTTACGGAGTCACGCGATGGCAACCCTTCGACGACTACAGACTTGAATCAAAGCCGAGATCAAGATCTACACGATATGACCGGGGGGGAGGGCGACGGCAACTTTTCAAAAATTGACGCGCCCACAGACCTGTCTCAGAGATCAGGCGATGTCGTGTCGGCCGCTATGGAAGCTTGGGAGAAGAATAACGACTCCGGTCCTCTGGCAGACATACTCATGTCCACAGGTCCCGGCTTGGAGGCACGTAAAGCGGCACTCGAAGGGATCAGACGGCTATCCGCCATCCAAGGAACACTCTCCTGGGACACACCCCTCACCCCGAAGCAGAGAGCGCGGATCACCACGGTGGTCTGCGTGGGCGCTGCAGCGGCGGCAAAAACTACCGGTGGGAAGTCAATGGCTGAGAGCATGGAGAGGGCCGGCGTGAAGGTGATCTGGCTGCCCGAATCGGCTACGCAATGCCTGAACGAAGTGTGGGACAACCACTACCCGGAAGAAGACTGGGAGGCTTTATGTTTCCAAGTGACCTTGCTTTTGGTCCAGCTCGATAAGGAGACCAAAGCAGTTCTCGAAGCCGGTGACATCGTACGCCAGGACGACGACGCGCAAGTCGTTATCCTAGCTGACCGAGGCCTATGGGATGGGCAAGTATACTGCATAGACCCTATATGGCGCGCTACGCTGGATGTCGTCTACGGAGAGCTGGGGTGCTCCCATCAGAGACCCGTTGACAATGCTAATTATCCAGGTCATATCTACGATGTGGCCCTTCACGCCATATCGCTAGCAACCGACCGACCGGAGGTTTACAACGAGGTAAAGAGTTCGAACGAGGCCAGGCAATGCGATTTGCAGACGGCTCAGGCCACTTGCCCGATGTTTGGTCCGCTCTACACCCGACACGCTAAGTGGGTGATCCAGGTCAACAACGACGGCTGTGAAGATCACAGTCACAAGGCCATGAAGATGCTGGTCCAGCTCCACCACGTGGCCAGCGAAGGTCTACAGGATAAGCTCAAACCGGTGCTCCACGAGCTGCCGGTCACTATGCGTCTTCCCCATGCCGACGTGCAAAAAACGACGGTATGCGCTGTCTGCGGCAATCAGAGCCCTCACGAGGATTTCACGGCCGTCGGCATCCAATTCAGCGGGCAACCGGCAGGTCCCTATCAGGTGGCACAGCCCTGTTGGCGCCCGGTCTGTAAGAAATGTGAAGCCGTCCACGAGCGAGACCCGCATGAGGAGAAACGCTCCAAGCGTATACAGCAAGCTGTAGCCCAGATGGACTCCACCAGATACCACGGGATCAAGAGGTACGCTTTCCTTCTATGGAAGCACCTGGCGTGTTCGCGAGACAAGTCCCCTCGAGACCCTAAACCCTTCACGAGCCGCTCTCCAGGGTGGCAAGAGTCGCCCGTCCGGCCGGCCGGTAATGGCGGTCGGGACGATGCCGATGGTGGAGCCAATAATGGCGGCGAAGCCGACGACGACAGCGGAAATGGCGGCAGCTTGGGCGATCGGCGGGACGACAGTGACGGCAGTGATGGCGACGCTAAGTCAGAGCGGAGCCACTGCTCGGACGACGACGACGGCGGCAAGATAGGGCATGTCATTTTGCTCTACGCATCAGCGGGCAGGTCTTCCCGCGACTCTGCGAGAGAAGCCATACTAGGCGCCTCGGACACTCACCTGAGGGAGACAGAGGACGACGCCACGGATCTACTCGATGCTGTCCACAGGAACCGTGGCGAACCCAAAGAGACAGGCGGCCTCAACGGTCGCGGCCGTCGTCAAGTAGATAAAGCCATGAAGCGAGACAATCTGTTCACCATGGCCAAATACGACGTGCACCGCGAAGAAGGTTTCGCGAAAGGCAGTGGAGCATTATGTGCTATAGAGGTCGAGAACCGATGGGTCAAAGAAGACGGCACCCCTATCGCCACACAGTTTCTAGGTTTGCTCCGCACCAAGGTGAACGAGGGTTTTGGCCTAGACGCATCGGGTGGTTTCCACACTGACGCGACGTTAGGCCAACGCGTTCAATACGCCGACAGTCCGGAAGATGCGGCTTTCAACCTCATCAGGCCGGCTAGAACACAGAGCCTAGCAGTTGAAGGGAAGATGGTGCACATATTCTTTGTTACCCTGGACAGCTCCATGACCACACGAGTGGCTCAAGGTACCGCGAACCAAGTAGGGAACTACAAAGGTGTCAGATATCTGGGTTTCAGCCCATCGCGGCCTATTTTTCGCTCTTTCAAGGCTCTGGCCGGCATCAAGGTTGATGGCCAACCCCAAACCGCCAACGACCAAATAGAATTACGAAAGCAGCTCCATAACAATCGCATTGCCACGGTCGACACCGCCAACACCAAGGCGGCCTGGCTCCACGTCGAGGAGTTGACTGGTGACCACCCGCTGCCCAAGGCAGCCGCCACGCACTCTCCAGGTGGCGCAGCCCCGGACTTCGAACCCGAGGCAACCATAAGCCCGGCAGACGCGATGGAAATCATGACCAAGAACATGACAACGTTTGCCTCCGCCATGGAAGGAATCAGCGAATCTATAGCCGGCCATCGCAGTCTGTCCGAGTCGGCGTCGGTCTCCACGTCGCCGTCTACGTTCCTGAAACGAAAGACTGAAAAGGACTTCGTATACGAAATGGTCGCTGCACTCCAGCGAGTCACTGGCGGCAGCAAAGTATTCAAAGGCGATGGGTCTCAGACCCTTAAGGAACTTCAGGCGTGGCTTGAACGCGCTGAACTCAATGAGAACGGGCGTTTTGATTTCTGGGCCGTACCCAACAGAAATCAGTACTTCTTGCAAGATTTCTTGACGGCGGACTCAAGGAAACACTTACTACTGCACACACCGAGAGAGCATATCAAGATGCGCCTGGAATTGTGGCAGAAGGGCACTGACGACGAAGGGCGCCTTCGCAGCGATGAATACCCTGACCCCCAGTGGCTAGTGGACGAATTGCTTCGCGAATACCCGGCCACGAAGGCCACTGGTGAGACGGAGAAAGAAATAAAGCGGATTATTGCCACTTACACTGGTTTCGACCTCTCGGAGCTGATGAGCCTGTTGGCCCCTCATCAGGAGAAACTTAACGAGCTCCAATTGGACGACCAGAACGAAGCCAGATGTGCGACGGACAAGTCCTACAACAACGATATCGCCCACAATAGCCACAAGGCAAAGGACCAAACACTGTGCGGTAAAAGGATCGAAGCAACCCTAGGTGAAGGGTTCCTGGGACGCTGGATCGGGAAAGAGAAGAATTACCCTGAGCATGTTTTCGCCAAGAGTTTCACCGCCGACCAAAAGAGACAACTATGCCCATCTCTGTACTCATTGGCGGGCATCAAATATGCCCGGGAACAGGCGACACTAAAGAGCGAGTCCGAGGGCGACTTGGTCCTGAGGTCCAAAGGCTCATGGCGCGAGGGCAGCAGCGAGCACCAGCTGGAGTATCTTCTAGGCAGCTCGGGCAAAAGTCTGTATCACGACCCTGAACTGGGCCCAGATATAACCCTCAGGTCGGTTTTAAGTGTGGGAGATCCCTCCAAGCAAATCAGTTGGGTGGATTTCTGGCTCGATACTTCGATACTGCCGAAGCGAGACTGTCGTTGGACGGGCACTTTGCCAAGTATCGACAAACGCACGGCAGTAGGTGCCGTAGTGGGTGCACTTGGGGGCGACGGTGGCGCGTCCGGCCCGACGGTGGCTGCCGTCGGCGACGATGTATATGTCAAAGCCGTGGTCGACGCCATGAAGCCGGGGGGCTCTCTCCCCATACAGGGGTCTAGCGAATACCCTCTGGACCGGAAGCAGCGGGCAATCAACCGGACGCTCATGGCGTGGATCAGCGTCCTCACCTCGAAGCGCGCCCCAAACGGCAAGATTCCAGATTGCATCGTGAGTAGTTTCACCCACCTGTTCGGCGACAGATGCTTCTGCGGCAATAGCTGCACCGGTGGCCCTTTCAAATGCCGGGAGTGCACGCAGATGTATGGCAAAGGTGACTTCGTGAGAGGCCTACCCGTAGTGGACAAAAGCCTCCACGGGACCGGGTGCCGCAAATCAGGTTTTGACCCCAAGAACAAAAATCGGAGCGACTTCACGGTGGTACCTAAGGACCCGCCAGGGTCGTCGGATCTCGTTTGGGCGCTTCGCTACGTCTGTCACTATGACCTAACGCGGCCAGACGCAATTATCGGCGACACAGACTTCGATCGCATATACGAGAAACAGCAAGAGGCAAACGCTCGTGCAGCTGCAGCCCGAAGAAGCTCTCAGATTGGAGGGCGAGGGCGAGGCCGTGGAAGCCGAGGTGGTGCTCGTGGTGGACGCGGGGGATCAAGAGGACGCGGCAACGGCGGCGGCCCCGAATCCATCGCCGACATCACGTGTTACAACTGCAGCGGCAAAGGCCACTACGCTAGTGACTGTCCTCAAGGCACCAAGTCTCTCGAAGAACGGAAGAAGACCTCCACCTGCAATAATTGTGGAAAGATAGGCCACTGGGCTAAAGACTGTCGATCTCAACGTCAAACGGTGGGTTCGATACACACCCAGCCAGGCGGTTTTATGTTTATCGCAGCAGTCGGAAACGGCGTGAACCGAAACGATTTCGGTGTCAGCAACTCTCATCTCAACCAAAAGACAGGCAAGTTGCTTCCAACCTGGAAGACTGCGCCGGCCACTGCCGTCGGCGACTCAGGGAACAACCGCTCGGCCCAAGCTGGTGAAATCGTCGCAGCCGTTCGAAACGAGCTTGGGCCAGGACAAGGCGCTGACTTGACGCCCCGTCAAATCTGTGATCTGGAGGATAAACACGGCGTGGCGCTCAAGTGGAGCCCGACGGTCAAGACGAGTAACTACCCTAAGGGAGTCCGTGGAGCATTCGTTGCCGCTCTGGTCTGTGACGAAGAGCCGCCTTTCCCATGTTCCGTCGAAGACTGCCGACACGACCACAGTCGGCTAAATGGTGTTTGCCCAAACTCAGGGCAAAGCTAGCGGGCCAAAAGACTGCAACAAACGTCGACTCTACGAGACAGAGAACAACGCCAGAGCTGGGGGGCGCAAAACAACAGAAGACAACACCAGAAAATAAAAAAAAATTACAACAGTACACGGAAAAGTACAAAGAAACATGGCACATGGTCATGCGAGAACTGGCCGCTGGACGGAAAGAGTCGTGCTGGGCATGGTGGGCCTGGCCGACTCCACCCGCGGCCAGAGATGAAGGACAGTGGTCAACACGATCGCAGAAGTGGCAACTTCACCAACATGAAGCCCGTGCCATGCTGGCAGACACATTCCTCTGCGACTGTGTGGTCGAAATATTCGACCTCGTCAAACGCCAACTCCACAACGGCGCCGACACACGGGCTTTGGCAGGTGACGATTTACCACGGCTTTTGGCCTCATGCAGGATGTGGGAGTGGATAGTAGAGCACCCAGGACGCGACTGCGCGGCTGACCGCAAACTACAAAAGAAGTGGAACCAGCTGCTTGAGGCCTGCCGGGGCATCCGCAACCGACTCAAGCGACGCAAACGCGATACCATCACACCTCCCCACATGCCTCGCGCTTGGGAATTGATGGCGGAGACAATGGCGACTCGAGCCAGTCCGTCGAAGCACCTCTCACAGGTCGGGAGCCAGCTACTTCAGCAAGGCAACCGCCTCGATGGATGTGTAAACTATGCACAGCATACGTGGGCATCGGTGATTGCCTCGCTGCAAACGCTGGGACTCCACGGCGACGACGCAGGCCCGACGGCGCACTGGGACCCAACCCGTAATGCCGAAATTAATGACGCCATAGACCAAGAGTCGCATTTAAAGCCCGCCCACCGATACAGCAACTTTGTCTACTACACTGAACAACGACAACGGCAACAGCGCGTCGCCATGGGCGACGTAGTCGGAGCGGCCGACATGAAAATCGCTCCAGCCGCGGAACGCGTCATACCAGAGACATATTCGCTCGTGAATGACACTTTCAACATGGCAGGATCCAACCTCCAATTCAAGGCAGGAGTGGATACCTACGCCGGCGTCTGCGCGGTTCTAAGCGAGGAAGCAGCGATCAAAGGCAACCTCGACTTGAACCACGCAAATTGCGAAAGAGTGGGCCCCGTCCACGGTGTCACTGGAGACTCTCTCCACATCGTGTGCCGTTTCAACGGCCTACGCATTTACATCGACAAACGCGAACTCGTGCTCGACGTCTACATCGCACGCAACTTCAACTGTGCGTCCGTCGATCTACTCATCGGTGCCCAGACGCTCCGTCACTATGGCGCAGATATCAGCATGGGCCACGGCACGTGTATCCTGCCGAAACAACGTTTGGTGCTAGGCAGGGGACACGTCTCCGAAGTTGCGGCGTCGATCACGTCGTCGCAAATCGACCATCTCAAAGGCGTGCAAATCAACGACGACGAAGACACTGACCTCACCGCCCGGGTGCACGCCGCAATCACGCAATCGAATGAACACGCAAAATGCACGCAACTGGCCCAACGTAGCGCGGATCAATACAGCGCGTACTGCATGCACCAGCACGTCATTGGAGCGTTGGAACACACATTGCGGAGCACGCATGGAGACGACCAGGCGAAGTGGCCGCCTGCCACTGTGGCTTCCATCCACGCCGCTTCTCAGCGAGCCGATACGCTGTGGGACAGCTACATCGACACCGAGTCACATGCGTACGCGAAAAATTTTCATCAAAGTGATGACCACAATTCAAGCCCGTCGACATCCTGTCACGAGCTTTGCGGGGGTGGCGGAGGAGGCAGCATAGGCTATGCCTCTCCTATACCCAACGACGAGGCAATTGGGCAAATCAGTGGCCAGGCCGCTGTAAGCCGGCCACGTGGGCCGGCGGTAGTTGGCATCCTCAGGAATGCAGATGAAGAGCCCGAACGAATACCCGTTCTAGCCGACGAATTACATGTATCCCAGGTGCCGATGAAGTACCATCCGGCCGAGGCGCCAGAGAATATGATTCCACCACGAGCACAGTGGGCCTTCAATGGAGAGCCAGTACAGCGCGTGCTGCACGAATACTTCAAGGAGAAGGCGAAATGGGCGAAAGAAGGGATTGACCCAGAAAGGAATCAGTCGTCCCCAGTCACTGCATTCAATTCCTGGCTACGAGATTGGCGGCAACCGTCCAGTTTCGACAAGCACTATCCACCTGGCTCAAAGCACTACTGGTGGGCACATGGAATGCATGCGGAACTGAAAAAGATCACTCAAGAGGAGTGGAAGGAAGCTCTGATGTATTCAGATCACAATCCCAACACGGAGTTGAGGCTGCGCCATCAGGACTACTTCTCAGCAACGGGGTTGAGCCAACGAAAGAATGGCGACTACAAGAGAGCCCACTTCGGGAGGCTAGACTCGGTTCCCAAATGTCTGTGCCAGCACCACCCTGAAAAGTGCACATGCGGTGACCCTAGCACTGACCTACTTAGGGCGAATGCCGCCGTCAGGCTGCCGGCAAAGAAGCCGATGGAGACAGCGGTGCCCCCACGGGCAGAAGTAGATCTAGACGACGACGACGACGCCGCCAGTGACATAGACGACGAACCCGATGAACCATCGGTAGAGACCATGTCCAAGGAGGTCCAGGACATCTTTCAAGCGAAAGCCGGCGCGCTATCAGAGGCAAATCAAGAGATCCTGAGCGACTACATTGTGGCATGGATCAACCACTCGAAAGCCACCCAGAGTAAGGCGGAATGGAAGACACTCTGGGAGAGGTCAAAGAAGGAAGAATGTCTTCTGCAGCCTCCTGACGAGGTGTTCGAAGAGGCCAAGCTGGACTCCTATGAAGTGTACGCCACGGCGGACTTTCAGGACGAAGTGAAGCGGTTCGAAGAGAAGGACTGCGTCGCCGAACGGGCGCTGTTGGAGAACGACGCCGACACAGGGGGACGGCTAAGATGGAATGAGGCTGGCGAGTGCGTTTGTTATGTGAACATGGAAATACACAAAGGATGGATGGCTCGATCAACGCCACAAACACGGAGACGACAGGCGAAGGAGGCTGCGTTCGTCGCGGTAGTGGGCTCCAAGAGACCCAACAGGCTCGGGACCGACGTGTTTGCCCCGAAAGGCGGCAAGCCAAAGGTTAAAGCTGACGCCGACATCCTGCTGGAGCACGATGCGGAAGACCACAGTCTGGACGTCGTCCGCAACGCCTATTTCAAGTTCCTGAACCTGGACAAGGCCGGCACGACGTTCACGAATGCCTACACGTCAGACGATATCGATCCCAGCAACGCGATGAGGATTCCATGGGTGGAGCACTGGCGAGAGCGGTTGCGCAAGCGCACCCTGAGGCCGATAGGGCAAAATGCATTGAAGATCATCATCGAGAACCTGAAGGCATTCTCCGCAGCCGGGTGGATCGAACGGTATGTCGGTCCGGTGCCGCCTATAATATCTCCCATGGTGGTGGTGAAGAAGAAGCCACCACTCGGAGAAGACGGCCTGCCGGACCTCGCTGCGCCTCCGAAATACCGCCTGTGTATCGATGCGAAGGAACCGAATGCTATCACCATCCCTCCATCTGCCGCATCAGACTCTATTGAAGACGTGGTACACGGTATCAAGGTCATGGCCAAAGAATCGCTAAGGCAAATCAAGGCCAACGAGGCCGGTACCAGGAAGCTGGCAGACACCGAGGTCCCGATCGCCGGCCAACACGTTAACTGGCTGGATTCGTATGGTGATCGGCACCTAGACGCACCTCCAGAAGCCCCAGTACCCAAGGGCAACATGAAACGCGTCGAGGGCGACGAGCTACAGTTCGGTGAAGAATTGGAGGAACCCAAACGCATATGGGCAAGCCAGACAGACATTGTTAAAGCTTTCCATCGGCTGCTGACCTCGAGACAGGAGTCAAATCCAGGCAGTGGAGTGCCCGACATCGCCAAGACAGCCTTCGGTGGAGTGGGTTTGCCGATATTCGTGTGGCGAACAGGGGCGATGGGAAATTCCCTCACCGTACAAGAGTGGCAGCGCTTCTTGGTCCGAAAGTTACGCAAGTACCACGTGCTAAGCGAAGACATCCCAGGTGAAGAGGATGTACCGCTCGACCCGACGCCGATCGACTTGGGAGACGGCAGAGGTGCCGTGGACTCTCTCGCCGAGATCGACGGTCTTCCCGCGCCGAGCAGGTTCATCCGAACGTTCTGCGACGACCTGACCATGGTGGCCGCATCACGTTCCGAGGCTTTACGCCAATGGAAGATGCTCTGCATGATTGCACACCGTGAGCATCTCTGGCTCGACGGGGCAAAGACGATCCTGGGGAGCAATTTCATTTCGGTGCTCGGGTCAGTATGCAATCACCGGGTGGTTATGGCGGATCCAGGCCGAGTCTCGGACCTGAATGACATCCCTCCGCCGACACTCGAGAGGAAGTGGAGCCGGACGGCCGTCAAACGATTCCTAGGTGGCACGCTCTACTACGCTGCTTTCTGTACGAACATGTCCAGGAACGCGCGGCCGCTGCACCGACTGACACGAAACAAGGATGAAGACAAGATCGACATTCCAGCAAAGGACATCAGTAGCCACTGGACGATGCCGAGACATGACAACTTAAAAGACACGCACTGGATCACACTAACAGGGCGGGCGGTTAAGAAACTAGAGGGTGAGCTTTCCTGTCAAGAAGGTTTCGAGGCGATCAAGAGTGAGCTGATGGAGCTAGCTCTCCGATATCAGCCGGATCCAAGCAAGCCGTACATGTGCACAACAGATGCCTCGCTGTACGGTATCGGCATGAGTATCCACGTCCAGTGCGACGAGACAAAAGCTTGGCTGCCGGTCGTCATACAGTCTGAGACCCTCCACGACGCAGCCACTAGATGGAGTGCGAGCGAAAGGGAGTTCTACGCAGTGAAGCGTCTGTTCCAACGCAACCGCCGCATTTTATGGGGCTGTCAAGGGACGAGCGTGGTGGTACTCACAGACCACGCCGCCAACGCGGGCATCGAGAAGAAGCAAACCGTGAACAACTCCAAGATCAGCAATTGGCTGCTTGAGTTGCAGGAATTCCAGCCCTTTTCGATACTATATCGTGAGGGCACTTCGGGCGTAATGGGCCTGGCCGACCTGTGCAGCCGTTTGTTGGACGTGTCCAAGCCGGCTCTAGACCAAGACCCGGATTGGAGTTTCGTCAACCACCTTGAGAAGCTACCGCAGTGGAAGTGGATGTTCAAGAAGGTGGACGAGAGGATGGGCGCCGGCGATACGGTGTTTAGCATCGGGCAGCCGCATGAAATCCGATCAGACGAAGAAGAGGCAGAAGCGCGGCGCGCTGATGACCGACAAGCGTTGTTGGAGGATATGAAAACCGCCACGATGCCATCGTATGACGCGAATGAGCTACAGGCGCAATTCCAGGCGGTGGCTGCAGTGCAACAGTCAATGACGACGACGCAGACGGTTGATGAAGCCTCAGACGCCGCCAACGTGGCGTTGTCACTGACAGACCCGCAAGGCCGGGTGCTGCTTTTAAAAGACGCCGCGAACCCAGCGCCCGGCACCCAAGACTCGGGATGGAACCTGCCTGCATCAAAACGACAGTATACTAAAACGTCAAGCGAGGTCGCTCTGGCGTTGTTTCGGAGATACGGGAAGGCTTACGGCAGCGACTCCGAACGGTCGCTCACTAAATGGAAGACTGCTCGAAGTGGAATCCTGGGCGACGTAGACTACTACAACATCGATGTATCCCTAGAGAATCTTTCTGGGACGTCCCCACATAGCGAATTCCGTCTTCACATGACTGATAGCCAAGGTGACCCCAGGATACACATCTGCACGTGGTTCTCTTTGGACAACCTACCCAAGAGCCTGCCTGCAGACGAAGTCGGTGCATTGCAAGAGCACCCGAGGTGGCAGAAGTGGCCTGTCAAACCAGTGGCGCATGTGACCAAGGGCACCAAAGATGCAAAGGGATCCCTGAACGACGACGGCCTGTTCATCACGGCAGAGAACGATACACCGCAGAGGATAGAGAAGCTCCTCGTCAGGCTAGGGATCTGGAAGAAAGGCGATAACATGGCGAAGCAGCTTATCGACTGGAACCAGACGAGGCCTGATATCCTGCTGTGGAGGCAGGCCAACGCTAACAAGGAGGTGCCGCCTCGCATGACGCAGACGCAACGTTTCTCTCAAGGAATGCGTCTACGCGGAGACGGTCCCTGGAAGGGCTCCGATATTGGCCCGTCAAAAGAGCGACAGGAAAAGATGGCGGAGGAGGTAGCGAAGAGGATATCCAATGGCCGGCACGCCGGAGTGATACCGGACATTCAAGATGGCCATCCTGCTAGATTCGCGGCCGACCACGCTACTCCAAAACAATATCAAGAAAGTCAGTATGCAGAAATGTACGAGTATTGTGGGAAGAAACGATACGACCCCGAGAGTGAAGAAGAGGGTTTTCCCGCCTTCGAGAAGAAAGGCGGGGCTCCACGCCATCACGGTTTCTACTTTAGGCACGGAGATCTGCTATACCGGACTTGCACGAGGACAGGCAGGGCGCAGTTGGTGGTACCCGACTCGGATCACCAACAAGAACTGATACGGCGGGCCCACATTGGCGACCACGAATCACATTGTGGCGCAGGCAAGACGCTTTGGACGCTACAGCAGTATGTCTATTGGAAGGACATGGCTCGCGATGTCGGCAAATACTGCATCCAGTGTCTGCACTGCCAGAGGAACAACCACCGCCGCTGCCCAGAGCCGGGCTACCAGCAGCGGTGGGAAGAACCGCAGGAACCTGGCTACGTCCACGTGGACATGCTCACAGGCCTACCGCCCGATCGGTTCTCACAGAACGACGACGGATACGGCTATAACGCGGTGCTCGTAATGACGGACCGGTGGAGTGGATACACTGTGGCAGTGCCGACGACAACGACACTGGACTCATCTGGCTACGCCCACCTCATCTACGACGAGTGGGTAGTTCGCCACCACCGCGGGGTCCCGCGCATGTTCATCACGGACCGGGCACCCATCGCCACCGCAGAGTTCAATGACTGCTGGTGCACACTGATGGGAATCAAGCAGGCCATGACCACGGTTGCACGATCATCGAGGGCCAACGCAATGGCGGAGATAACGATCCAGATGTTGACGAGTGCAATACGGCACTGCGACCTCACGCAACAATCGTGGGTGAAACGAATCCTTCCGGCATGCGCCGTGCTGAACTCGACACTCAGGCATGCGACCAAGATGTCACCGATCGAGATGGAAACGGGGCGACGGCCGCGGACGGCGCTGGGCATGGCCTCAGAGTTCGACGCCGTCACTCCAGTAGAGAAAGACGTGAAACAGCAGCTGTTGGATATACAACATGTGCAGCAGAGCTGTCACGAAGCAGTGCTGCGAGCCCGCGAAGCCGTAGCGAAACTCAAAGACGGTCGCAAGAACAACCCTCATTGGCTCCGCAATCTGCGCCCTGGGCACTTGGTCTTCGTGGAGGCAATCTCCATCGTGACGCCAGCTCGGCGAGCGGGCATTCTGACCGACAAAACATCGCCGAAGTACTACGGGCCGTATGCTGTGAAGAACATGCTCGGCTACAACACGGTTGAGCTCAAGAAGGGCGGGAAGAACGGCCTACCAGCGACGTCTAAGGTGTGGCCGCAGTTTCATTTCTCGAGACTGAGGCCGTTTTACGACAAGACGAGTGATATCAGCGCAGCTGATCGCAAACAGTGGACCGTGGCGACGACGGATTTGGTCGATCTACCTGAGCATCTCGAACCAGAAGAGTATGTGGTGGAATCAATCCAAGCTGAAAGGCTACGATACGGCAAAAACGAGTATCTCGTCAAGTGGAAAGGCTACGCGGTCCACGAAATGACCTGGGAGCCCGAGAAGAATTGTGAGAATGCAAAATCTGCGATCAAGAAGTTTCAAGAACGCCGCGATGCGCTCAAGGGATACGACCAATCGCAGCAAATGGACTTCGAGCACCTGATGGCAGTAGAAAAAGAGAATAATTGTGCAGCACGGATACTCAACGTCCACGACCGTGGGCAGAGACGGCGGCACATCGAGGAACGGAAGCAACTCCAACGATGGAAGGAGGGCGACCACCGAACGACGTATATCGCGATGGCTGAGACTCAACCACTGCGCCCACGACGGGATCGGACCAGCGTGGACAACGTGCGCAGGGCGTTCGGATGTCTACCGCTGCGTTCTATAGACGCCAACCGCAATAACGCAGGCTTTAACCGCCCCACAGTCTGCGTCATAGCGGGATGATGCCAACGTTGAACATATGTAAAGCAGCGAGTGGTCACCAGAGATGGTGGCGAGCGCTTTCGCACCCATGACGTCGAAGATGACATTCGACCCACACAGGAGTGGCACCGATTGGCAAGAGAAGTCAAATCATAGACACTGTGGGGAATGCTGCCGGCGGTTAAATGCGGGGATAGAGATATTAAACGTCCTCGCTCGACGTCTACTTGGGCTCGGCACCAACGAGCACAGGGCATCGGCGAAGCTGCGGACACTAGAACGACGTTAGGCAACACAATCGGAGAAATAATATTAAGGAAAAGAGAATGATACATAAGGGAGGAGACTGGACGGCATCACATCAGGCGATGGGGCCGACCGAGCGAAGTGAGGATTGAACTGGTTAAAGTAACCATTGGACCGGGAAACGCATGAAGAATCGCGTTGCAATTCTTGCGGGGGTAGTTTGGCACCAATATGCCAATCTAGTCTTTCTAATGTTTCGTTTAAAAGACTATCGGATCTGCATGGCAGGATCTACCGGTACATCTGATATATAGGTCTACCGGTACGTCTGATATACGGGTACAGCTGTCAGTGACAAGTGTACGCGCAGTACCGCTCCACAGCTGGATCCAGCAGGCGAATCGCAGGTGCACTAGGAGGGATAGCACTGTCAACGGTAGGCAGGCTGGCGGTACAAACTGAACACGTGGAAACTGGATCCGACATCTGGACCCAACCGACAAGTTGAACTAGATAACAATTCTATAGGTTGATTAGAACTAGGATCTTAGCGCGTAGTGCATGAATAGGTAATTGGTAAGTGTACGAAAATACGAACAGGTTGATTACGTCCCTGATGATGATGTCCACCTAGAGGCATCACATAGCCCAAAGTGGTAAGCTCAGCGAAGAGTGCTCTCGGCGATGAGCGGCAACATGCCGCCCGAAGAAACATCGCCGGGAGTTTCGATCCCCGGTCCAACAACGGTCGAAACCACCACAGGGCCAGGATTGACTGTTTTACAGTCGAATCCGGCCGCTCGCTCAGCGAGAGCGACGACCTCCGGGTCGACAGCGGTCAACGAGGACTCGGCGAACATGCCGGAACTACCCGATCGACGACATTCCATCCGGGCGGAGGCCTTGGTTAACACCAAGGACCCCCGCGAGCTCACCGGAATTCGTCATCAACAAGATCCAGGACATGAACGACATCATCGAGATCGCGATGGCGCCCACACTCCGGCGACCCACCTCCTCGGGCGTGACGGCACTCAGCCGGCGCCGACTCCTCGACGGAATGTTTCCGAAGCCGGTGTTCCCGACGTACTTTTGAGGCCTGATCAGCCCCATTGCACGTCGAGTAACCGACTGACGTCACACCCCGAAATGGAACACAAAGAAAATCACCACCAGAAACTGGCCGATTGGGCGCCAGCCTCTGGCCCACAGGAGCACCCCGACGTCACCCCGGACGTCCCGGCGCCTCAAGTTCCCGCCGCCACCTTGGGTGGCAAACCTGAGACACAAGAAAGTAACGGTTTGGGCAACACAAGTACTCCGAAGGCACTCGGCAAAGTCGAATTTGAATTTCCGGCGGCGGCGGCGCCGCCTGCTACTACCGACGAGCACCTTCAAGAGCACCTCAGTCGCCCATCTGACGGCTCTGGGCTCGACGAAGACCACTCAGTTTCCCTCCAAACGGGGCTTGACAACGGAGAAGTAACGGTTTTAGGCAACGGAGACATCGAAGACCCTCCTCCGACGTTCGAAGAAGGCCGCCAGGGCGACGGCCATACGGCCGCCTACGTTGTTGCGCCCGGAGCAACCTCGAATTTGGCTGAGGACGCCGAAAAAATCGATTTTGGCAACGACGGCGACGTTACACGCCCGATTGGGAACGCCGTCAAAGAAAGTAACGGTTCGGGAAACCGGGACGACCGCGGCGACGACCCAGCCGATTGTAATGACGAGCTTCTGGCACAGAAAAACGCCTCCCGTGATGAGCTCTCTCGCGTTTCAAATACGATTTCGGCCTCGACATGCGTTCCAATCGTGTCCGCTTCGGTAACTACGGCCGACGAGCACCTCCTGGAGCTTCAGGACGACGTCACCGGCAATCCTGGCGGTTCTGGCCTCCCGGAAGGCACTACATCACCCACATCACCAACATCGCCATCTCGGCCAACATCTGAGGCGGGAATGGAGGACGTTTCTGCGCCACCTACGCCAAATTCGGCGGTCTCCCAAGTGTCAACATGCGGGCAATCAGACACGTTGGGCCCGGCAACTCTTTCGGCACTCTCGATGGCATCAGACGGCCCATTGGCGTCCACGCCAGCGGCTGTGACGCCAGCAAAGCCTGGCGAGGCGAATATGACCATCGACCTCACGAGTCCAGAAGAGCAAATTGATGGCAACGGCGGCGCACGGGTGGAAATCCCGCTTACCGCCACACCAGAAACCGACGAGACCATCACTACGGCATCACCCGGGGACTGCACAAGCGACGGCAGCCTATCGGAGTTCGCCACACCGTCGGAGTTCACCACACCCACGGAGGCTACGCCGACGAGGTCGCGCCGAACTCTACGTCAAGACCGGGTGGGCGAAGCGGTCACACGGCCGCCTTTCGCACAAAGGCTGGTGGCACAAGTGCCCCATTTCGACCTCATCGGCGATCGGCAGTGGCTTTTCCGCCCGACGACGTCGGTGCCCTACGGCATGGAAGTTGTCGTACGCTTTCAACGCAGCGGCGGCATAGACAACTACACGGCCAACATCGTTGAATGCGGCGAGGAACGCTGCAAGGTCGAATACAAACTGGACGACGGCACTGTATCAAAAGTAATGTCATGCCCCACGGAGCAAGTCAAGCCGTACTTCGGTGGCCTCATGGCCGGCCTCGATTTTCAAGCAATGAAGGACACGTGCATCGACGACGACGCTGAGTTCGACCCGGCCGTACCGGACCACGTGCACGAGATTTGGGCGGCAATGGTCGATCCAGACCTCACTACGTCTACGGAGGCGTCCACCGACTACGACGATTCCTGGCACGGCAGTGACGGCTCGGTCAGGCAGTCTCCCGTGGCCACACGGACGCCGCCGGTGGTCTCACCAGCGTCCGCGCCTACTCCACCAGGCATCACGGTCACAGCCGCAAAGATTCTGGGCCGCGAAGACGATATGAGGGTCCTCCAGGCCAAAGCGGCACGGAAACTGCTCGTCGAATCAAGCGTGTACGAGGCCAGGATGGTTACCGCCCACTTCCGCCCACTTCACGTTGCCGCCATCACGATCCAGGCCCATTACCGCGGGCATCGCACTCGGCAACGCGAATACCTCGCACGCGTCCTGGAACGCCGACGAGCGAGCCGTAACGAAGTTGCCCGGCACCTGCATATTGCTAAGAAGGCAGCGGCCACCGAAACGGCACTCATCCTCCGTGCAGTCGCGTCCGACCGGCAGACGATGAACTCACTGGCCGAAGAAAAGGCACAGCTAGAGCGTCAGCTGCAAATTGCTCGGAACTGTTTGGCTGACAAGGACGCCGCTGCTCCCAATCTCAAGGCACGCGAGGCTCTTCGCGGATGGACTCGCTTGGTGAAGTTTGTTCTCCGAAAGGGCCGGCATCGGAAGCACCTTGCGCTCCAGTCGGCGTACCTGACGCAACGTCATGATACCAGCGTGAAGGCTATCGTCGATCTTCACGAGGCCGACAAAGCAGAGCATGTGGCGGCCGCCAAAGCTGCCGCTGACAAGAAATTTAAGAAACACGTCCGGCGCAGTGAGAAGGCCCTCCGGGAAGCAACAGCTTCAGCAAGTGACGGGTCCTCGACGGCCAGCAGCGACTCCAATGACGAGACGCAGGTTGTCGAAGACCAGCAGCAGCTCGAGCAGCAGCAGCAGCAGCAGGTTACCGACATGAATGCGCAGGCGCGCAATGATGCCTTGCACCAGGCTATCCTGCTCGAACACGCGCAACAACAACAGCAGCAGCAGCAGCAGCAGCAGCAGCAGCAGCAGCAGCAGCAGCAGCAGCAGCAGCAGCAGCAGCAGCAGCAGCAGCAGCAGCAGCAGCAGCAGCAGCAGCAGCGAAACGGGGGTATCAACAGCAACACTGTGGCCGCCAACGTCAAGAAGAACAAGTCGGTGGCGGCCGCTGGTGTAGACAACCGAAGCGCCGCTGCCAGCAACCCGCTGGAGTGCGGCGACCATCTCTGGGAGCCAGAGATAGTGGACAATCTCACTGACATGGGCTTCGCAGAGGACCAATGCATCAAAGCAGCGCTTGCGACGCAAAACGAGGGTGTTGGTGCGGCGTTGGATTGGATCCTGGCCTACGCGCAAAATGGGGACGCCGCCAACGATTCCCCAACAGTGGCAGCGGGTAGTTTGACTATGCCTGTCCCAAACGGGCGCGCTCGAGAAGTAAAGCTCGCGCGTCCAACTACAGCAGGTGGTTCTGGCCCTAGAGGCAACACCGCTGTCAGTGAAGGTGAAGGGCCTGCACTGCACCCCTTCAACATGACTCCACGGCTTCCTCCAACATGCGGCCTCGCTCCGACCAGTGGGACAGCAAGGTGTGAACCGGTAAACCCTCATGAACGAGGTGGCGTGGCAGCCGCAGCCCAGTTGCATGGTGAAGCGCACAACCCGTTTGCTG
>Ga0307984_1000384_pt1 | contig 19835 bp, 11 predicted proteins | sample EllFjometageno78_FD_203169 | JGI IMG/M metagenome (GOLD analysis project Ga0307984, IMG submission 203169) | Marine microbial communities from Ellis Fjord, Antarctic Ocean - #78 | ecosystem: Environmental > Aquatic > Marine > Unclassified | place: Southern Ocean | collected 2014-10-09
GCCCTAGCACTAGACAGTAACTATGAAACTGCACTATCGTCTGTATTGTACGCACGAGTATTCGCAATTTAACTTAAAGAGGAATTACCCATGGGCAAGAAACAAACCACCCCCATTACAGTAAATGGCATTGAATATAAGTACGAAGAGATGACACCAGAGCAACAGGCTATGGTTAATCATTGTGCGGATCTGGATCGTAAGATGGAGTCAACAAGGTTTAACCTTGATCAACTATCTGTAGGTAAGGAGGCTTTTGTTAGTATGCTTTCTACATCCTTAACAACAGCGCCAGAGGAAGAAGCCGCATAGCATTTGGTATAGCAGTGTACCTGAAAGGTTTGCCGTAAAAGATAAAGAGAAAGGATGATATGCCACTCACTAAGCTCCAGTTCCGTCCGGGCGTTAACCGAGAGACCACTTCGTACTCCAACGAAGGGGGATGGTACGACTGCGACAAGGTCCGATTCCGATTCGGTACGCCGGAAAAAATAGGCGGGTGGCAAAAGATTTCAGGCCGAAGCTTCTTAGGCACTTCTAGGGTACTGCACCCCTTTGTTGCGTTAGATGCCACACACTATCTCGGCAACGGAACTCACCTAAAATACTACCTTGAAGAAGGCGGCAGTTATAACGACATCACGCCCCTGCGGTTAACCACTGCCGCGGGCGACGTTACGTTTTCCGCGGCCAACGGCTCATCGACCCTCACCATTACAGACGTGGGCCACGGCGCTAAAGAGAATGACTTCGTCACGTTTTCAGGGGCCGTTTCATTAGGCAGCGTAATCACGGCCGCCGTATTGAACCAAGAATACCAAATTGTAAACGTTTCCAGTTTTAACGCTTATACCGTTGTGGCAAGAGCAGTTGCCTCGTTGTCCGACATCACCATTGACGGGCAATACACGCCCACGCCCGTGGTAGCGGATGCCTCCGACACCGGAAATGGTGGTGGTTCGATTGTCGGACAGTACCAAGTTCAAACAGGTTTAGACACCACGGTTGCAGGTACGGGATGGGGTGCCGGAACATATAGCCGCGGAACGTGGAGTTCGGGCGCCAGTTTACTGGTCGTGGGCGATACTCTGCGGCTTTGGTCCAACGATAATTTCGGTGAAGATTTACTCATTAACGTCCGCGATGGTGGTATCTATTATTGGGATAAATCCACAGACTCGGACCCTTTTGCGCGGGCCGTGGCGCTTTCTGACTTAGCGGGTGCCGATGCAACCACGCCAACCGTTGCCAAGCAGGTGATGGTGTCCGATCGTGACCGACACGTTTTAGTGTTTGGTTGCGATGCGCAAGACAATATCGGCGTACAAGACCCGCTTTTGATTCGCTTCTCTGACCAAGAAAACCCGCTCGTGTGGACAGCGCAAGCGACCAACACGGCGGGTGATCTTCGTATCGGTACGGGTTCAGAAATTATCACAGCCGTTGAAACACGACAGCAAATTCTGGTGTTTACAGACAGCTCCCTCCATGCCATGCAGTATTTAGGACCACCCTTCACCTTCGGTATCAGCCTACTTTCGGCCAACACTACCATTGCCTCCCCGCTTTCAGCGATTGCGGTCGACGACATGGTGTATTGGATGGGTGAGGACGAGTTTTATGTGTACTCGGGTCAGGTTCAGAAACTACCTTGCTCAGTAAGATCGTATGTGTTTGGCGACTTCAACAAGGCACAGTCGGAAAAAGTGACGTGCGGCGTAAACTCGAGCTTTTCAGAGATTTGGTGGTTTTACCCCTCAGCAAGTTCAGACTCCCTCGACCGATATGTGGTTTATAACTACCAAGAGAAAGCGTGGTACTATGGCACACTTGAGCGGTCTTCGTGGGTTGATAGAGGCATTACGCCCTACCCCGTTGCAGCTGCTTTGGACGGGTATTTATATTACCAAGAACTGGGCTCGGATGACGGAAGTTTTAACCCGCCCGCGGCCATTGCTTCTTACATTGAGAGCAGTCAGATGTCGATTGGCGCGGGAGACAGCTTTGTATTCTTGACGAGGCTTATACCTGACGTCACGTTCCAAGGCTCCAGCTCGCCAACGCCTTCGGTGTCGATGACGCTTGAAACGCGGGCTTTTCCCGGATCGCCGTATACCGGAACAAACAGCAATGCAGTCACACGCTCTGCAACGGTGCCCGTGGAACAATACACAGAGCAAGTTTTTGTTAGATTACGTGGTAGGTCCTTCGCATTTAAGATCAATTCTTCCGATACGGGCGTGGGTTGGAGGCTAGGCACGCCCCGTGTTGATTTAAGACCGGATGGTAGACGATGAGCAGAGGATTAGTACAGCCTTACTTCCCCAACCCTCCCGTGGGCTACGATCAGGGCTACCAAGCCGAGATACTGCGGGCGTTTTCGGTGTTTTTGCAACAAGTTAACAATCCGGGACCTTGGCAGGCGTCTGCACTAACCTTGCCGAACCTTCAAACAGATAATTATGGTCTTCCGTTAGGTGGAATATTTCAATATGGTGACGAATTGCGCATTACTGTCGCAAACATACCATACGCCCGGGGATCACAAGCAACAGGAGCCGTGGGTCAAGCTACGGTAGTGATATCATGACTATTTTAACAATGCCTGACGGCAGTACATGGCGCCCTTCTACCAGCCAAGACGAAGTCCACTGTGCCACATGTGGTAATATTGTGGACACCCCCGAGGAAATAGCCTCGTACCCGAGCGGAGAATGCCCCGATTGTGGTTCTTTATGGACGGGAGGGGAGAAGCGCAGTACAATAATACAGGTAACAATGCCGGACAGCATTACGGGTGGAGTAGGATAATGGCAGCAACAGCAAAGAAACCGGAAGTAATCGTTGAAGAACCAGAAGCCAAGGTGGACACGACCGTTGAATTAGAAATTCCGGAGGGTGGTATTGGTGGTTTTGCCATGTCTGAAGAGGACTTTGAAATCCTTGAGGCGGAAGAGGCCAAGAAAGAATTTGGTGAATTCGGTTTGGCACAGTTCACCTCGGTTGCTAAGAAGATGGCAGGCCACGGTCGCTACGGCGATGACAGTGTTGCACATATCCAAACCGGTGAGATGGTTGTCCCTTTAACTCTGCTCGAAAAAAACCCTGCGTTAAAAGCCCAGATTTTTGAACAGTTGCGCGAAAGCGGAATTGAAGACCCCGAACAATACGTTGTGGGAAGTAAGGCCAACAACATTAACCCTGAAACGGGCTTGATGGAGTTTGGTTTCTTTTCCAACTTATGGAGCGAGGTGAAGAAGACTTTCAAGAAAGTTGTTAATGTCATCAAGAAGGTTGCGCCTATTGTATTACCTATTGTATTGGCGATGACGCCTCTCGGACCTATTTATGGTGCGGCGATGGGTTCAGGTATAGCCACTCTTGTTAATGGTGGTAGTGTAGGCGACGCCCTCAAGTCAGCCCTGATTTCAGGTGCTACTGGCGCAGCCGTTTCAGGATTTACAGGCGATGCCGGATTCTTTGAAAATATCTCGAAGTCTGCGGCTGATCCTCTAGCTAGAGCGGGTGCAACATGGGAAGGCGCTAAATCCACATTTAGTGGAGAGGGCTTAACCGGCGAAGGAAGCTTATTTGCTGACTACACGCCAACCGTTTCGTCTGAAATACCTTCCTCCACCGCTATGGATAAAGCGGGTGATTACATGTTCCGTGGCGGCGAAAGCGCCGGGGATCTGTCAAAAGCGGCCACAGGTGCTGAAAACGCTTATCTTGCTAAGATGAAAGCATCGGGCATCGCCCCTACTGAAGCGGGTATGAAAGCTGCGGCCGCAGCGGTGGCCCCCGGAATGTTGGCCACTTATGGCCCAAGCATCGCCGCGGGAACCTTATTAGCGGGCGCTGCGGGTGCATTCAAAACGCCTGAAGAAGAACAATTAGACCTCGTACAGCGCAATGCCGATGGTAGTGTGACTACAGGGTCGGACTTAATCGCCGCAGACCCTTCTCGATACTTAGTGCATGACCTTGGTTCAAGACGTTTGAATCCAGAAACGGGTGAATACGAAGACGTAGACGGTTATACCGTTAACTCGCCAAACACTCCTATGTACACTGCTCCCACCATGCCCACCGACTATATGCCACAAATGGACATGTACGGCGGTGAATACATGCCGGGAAGCACGCCCGGTGGTCCTTTTAGGAGGCCCGACCCGATTACTTATCAGGCAGCCGCGCAGGGCGGACCTATTTACCCTATGCGTGAGGGCGGCCAAGCGCCAACCCGCGAAATGGGCCCTAATGGGTACTTGGCTGGAAGCACCCCCGGGGGTCCTTTTGCACGTAGGCCGCGACTTACGCCGAAACTTCCGCCAGACCTACCCGTGGCTGTACCTATGCCATGGGAGCGTATGATTACCCCGGCAGAACCCGTAAAAACCTACCCAAAACTTGTTCCGCATGCCGACGCCCCCCGAGGTAGGCCCATGCCTATGCCTGCTATGCCTATGCCTGCTACGCCTATGCCAAGCATGCCGACGCCTATGCCAAGCATGCCTTATGAAGAGTTGGCCCGGGAGCGCCCGGCTAGTGGTCCGGTGCCCGCGGGAAATATATTTGAGAATGGTAACTTCATGCCACTGGCGGGAAGTGTACTTGCAGATTATCTGCCTAGTTTCTCGGGGTTCGCTGACGGCGGACCTATTTTCCCTCGTCGTAACGGGGGTGTTGCACCTACCGAAGGCGTACCGGGACAAGACAGTGTTCGAGCTATGTTAATGCCCGGTGAGTTTGTAATGACCACCGACGCAGTAAGAGGCTTGGGCGACGGAAACCTAAACAATGGTATCAAGAGTATGTACTCAGTCATGAGGAATCTTGAAAGCCGCGGAAGGAATACAGCGTAATGCCTACTTCAGAACAGATCGTCCGCGAAGCTCCGGAGATAGAAGCCTACAAACTCGGGCTCTTACAATCCGCTAAAGCACTGGCTGACAAAGGCGTCGCCATCCCCCAGCACATGGTTGCGGAGATGTCCCAGTACCAAATACAGGCTAGCGAGCTCGCGCAAGCGGGTATTGGCGGGTATCAGCCGTATTTGGAGGAAGCTGGCTACACTATGGGCGATGCGCAGAGCACTATCGGCTCTACGATGGCCAATGCAGCTCCGTATCAAACCGAAGCTGGCGCACTAATGCGAGGCGCCGCGGGCAACATCCCGGGGCAGGTAAACGCCGCTCAAACAGGCATTCAAAATGCTCTTAATTACGGTGCTGGTGCGACTCAATTATCCACAGGTGCCATGGGGTCTGCCGCTGCGGGCGGAAGGTCCTCGGCGCTTGCAGGACAGATTGCGTCCAACGCAGCCTCGGGTCAAATCCCGGGAGTATTGGATGCTGCTCAAGCGGGCAATACAGCGGCATTAAACCAAGCTCAACAAGCGGTTAATGCGTCACAACAAACAGGTGTGGGTACAACGCTTGGTGAAAACTTAGCAGCCTCTACAGAGGCGGCACGATTAGGCACTACCCAAACGGGTAACGCTGCATTAAATGCCGCCGGACAAGCTCAATTCGGTATGGACCAAGCCAGTAGGGCGGGCGGGCGGCAAGCTGGTTTAGCCCAACGGGGCTTGAATGATGCCAGTGAGTTTGCAGCACAACAGGCTGCTACAGGACAACAAGGATTAGCAGGGGCTAGCGCACTTGCTGCCCAACAGGCTGCTAGAGGACAAGCGGGGATAACAGAAGCTAATACAATAGCCTCGCTGCAAGCGGGTATGGGTCAAAACGCTTTAAATACGGCGGCGCAAGGTGCGTTATCCGGTAGAGATATTGCAGGTGCCGCCGGAACAGGCACAGAAGGTGCTATCAATGCTGCACGAATGGCTGCCTCACAAGGTGCGGGTGCATTAGGACAAGCTGGACTTAGTGGCGCAGGTATTGCCGCCGATGCGGGTCTTGGTGCTCGAATTGGCGCTGCTCAAACCGCTCAAGGTTTAGGCGAGGCTTCAGCAGCTGCACAACAGGCGGCGGCAAGAACAGGATCACAGGTGGGTGCCTCGACGGACGCGGCTCGACTAGCTGCGGGACAAACTGGCGAAGGCATGGCGGGGTCTACGGACGCGGCCAGACTTGCAGCAGCTAACGCTCAAGAAGGTTTAGCCGATTCTACTGCAGGCGCACAACAAGCGGCTGCTCAAACAGCTCAAGGGTTACAACAAGCCTCTGCTGCAGCTGCCCAAGGTGCGGCCCAGACAGGTGAAGGGATTGCAGCATCCACAGTAGCGGCAAGACTTGCAGCAGCTAACGCTCAAGCAGGTTTAGGTGATTCTACTGCAGGTGCTCGATCGGGTGCAGCACAAACAGCTCAAGGATTACAACAAGCCTCTATTGCGGCGGCGCAAGCAGCCGCTCAGACGGGCGAAGGTATTGCAGGCTCTACCGTAGCGGCAAGATTGGCTGCATCCCAAGCGGGGACTGGAGCGACCGACGCATCTGCTGCTGCTCAAGCGGCAGCGGCACAAACGGCCGCTAATGTTGCAGGATCTACTGAGGCAGCACGGGCCGCGGGTCAAGCGGCCGGTGCAGGCGGAATTGGCGCATATGAAACGGCCATGAGTGGTGTCACCGACGCCACGGGCGGAGCCAGAAGTGTGGCCGATCAAGCTCGTGCTGGTGGCGCAAGTGCCGCCCAAACAGCAGCCAATCAAACAGCCGGTGCTATTCAAGGCGCTCGTGGTATTACAAGCACTGCCGCTCAAGCGTTACAGCAAGCAGGGGCCTTTGGCACAGAAACCGCACAGCAGGGTATTGCAGGATTAGCCGGAACGACCGGCGCCTATGATCCCGCCAGTGCGGGTTCGTATATGAACCAATATGAAGATGCCGCCGTTCAGCAGGCTTTGGCCGATGTTAGACGTGCAGGCGATATTCAACAGCAGGGGGTGGATGCACAAGCCGTAAGCGCAGGTGCTTTTGGTGGTTCACGCCAAGCAGTCGCACAAGGCGAACTCAACCGAAACGTTCTGGAGCAGCAAGCTCGGACCGCGGCTGGAATGCGTCAACAAGGCTTTGAAAGCGCGTCGCAACGAGCTCAACAGGCTTATGAAGCCCAGCAGGGTCGTAGCCAGAACGCCGCACAACTTACAGGCGCTATTGGCGCACAAGGTGCTCAATCGGGTATTGCCGCGGCACAAGCGGCCGGTCAGTTAGGACTATCTGCCGAGGAATTGGCAGCTCAAACAGCTCAACAGCAGGGTCAGTTAGGACTATCTGCCGAACAGTTGGCGGCCCAAACAGGCATGACAGCCGAACAAGTCGCTCAATCTGGCGCGGTATCAGGTGGTCAGATGGGATTAGCCGCGTATACGCAACAAGGTCAACAAGCCTTGGCTGCTGAGACATTGGCTCAGTCGGGTGCGTTAAATGCGGGTCAGCAAGCCCTTTCTGCTCAACAAATGACACAACAGGGTGCTTTAAGTGCCGGTCAACAAGCCCTTTCCGCGGAGCAATTAGCCCAACAAGGTGCGGTAAGCGCCGGACAACAGGGCATGACTGCTCAACAATTGGCAGCACAGAACGTGGGTCAGGCGGGACAACAGTCGTTTGCCGCGGAACAACTGGCAGCAGCTAACGCAGCGCAGGCGGGACAACAAGCCATGTCGGCGGAGCAATTAGCTCAGTCAGGTGCTTTAAGCGCAGGACAACAAGGCCTATCGGCTCAACAATTGGCATCACAAAACGTGGGTCAAGCGGGTCAGCAGTTTATGACGGCCCAGCAGCTTGCAGCGCAAAATGCCTCGCAAGCCAGTCAGCAAGCCATGACGGCGGAGCAATTAGCGCAATCAGGTGTTAATGTTACCGGCCAACAAATGATGGCGGCTGAGACATTGGCTCAATCAGGTGCGTTAAACGCTGGACAGCAAACCATGTCCGCTCAACAGTTAGCCTCACAGAACTTAGGCCAAGCCGGACAGCTTTCCCAAAGTGCCGAGCAGCTAGCCGGACAACTTGGAATGACAGGTGCTCAGTTGCAGGGTCAATTAGCCGGACAAGCCGCACAAATGGGAATTTCCGTGGAACAGCTTGCAGGTCAGTTGACCCAGCAGCAAGCCGCTACCGGGATGTCTGCTGAACAGCTTATCGCTCAATCCGGCCTAACCGCCGCGCAGCAAGGGTCCCAGCTAGGCATGACGACGGCTCAGATGGCTCAGCAAGGTGCTCAACAAGGTGCTCAGATGGGACTATCCGCGGCACAACTTGCGGCGTCTAACGCCCAGCAAGGAACCCAAATGGGGTTGACCGCGGCACAACTCGCTCAATCCGGGGCTCAATCCGGGGGTCAATTAGGCATGACCGCGGCGCAGATGGCGCAAGCAGGCGCTCAATCCGGGGGTCAATTAGGCATAAATGCCGCACAAACCGCAGGTCAGTTAGGCATGTCTGCCGAACAAATGGCGTCGGCTAATGCCCAAGCCCTTGCTCAAACGGGTATGAACCTGCAGCAGTTACAAACACAAACAGGCTTGTCGGCCGCTCAATTGGGTGGACAACTCAGCGGCCAGATGGGTCAGTTAGGCATGACAGGCTCCGCCCAACAAGCTAATATTGCTCAACAAGCCGCTCAAATGGGCATTTCTGCCGAGCAATTAGCCGGACAGCTTGCTCAACAAGCTGGAGCTTTGGGCCAAAATCAGGCCCAAATGGGCGTTCAAGGCGCTCAACAAGCCGGTGCATTAGGGCTGCAAGGAAACGAATTACAGAGTAGAATAGGTGAAGGTATTGGCGGTCTAGGCACTTCATATGGTCAGCTTAACATGGCTCAAGGTGCGGGACTTAGTGAACTTGGAATGCGTCAAGCGGCCCTCGGAGAACTTAGCCAGACATTGGGCCAGAAAGACTCGGGCTTCTTGTTCGATGTTGGTAAGCAGCATCAGGCACAGCAGCAAGCAGGACTTGAAGCTAGCCGTCAAACCAGTATGGAAAGGCTTTACGAACCATACCAGCGTGTCGGATTTTTGTCCGACATATACAAAGGTGCGCCGACTAGTCAGCAGTCTATTACGTCGTCTACGGCTCCAAGCTCATCAGCAGCCCAGCAAATTCTTGGTTTGGGCGTAGCAGGTTTATCAGCAGCAGCGGGCGGCAGAGCCGCGGGGATATTTTAATGAATAGAGAAGTAATGGGACGTCAAATGTTTGCACACGGTGGTTCTGTATACCCTATGCAAGACGGCGGAATCGCGCCTATGTCACCAATGCCTGAACAGGCCCCTGCTCCAATGATGCCTGCTCCAATGGCACCCGCGGGAATGGACATGCAACAAGCCGCCCAAGGTGCTGCGGCACAAGGCATAGACCCCGCACAGCTTGAAAGCATGCTGGGCGATTATGACCAACAAATGACCAGTCTTGGCGAAGCCGAAGATTACGAAGGTGTCATCAACTCCATTCGTGGCGACCAATTACCTATTAATGCTAGGTATGAAGAGCTTGCCTCAATGGTTGGGCAAGAGGACGCCTCGGCTACCCCCGAATCCGTTCTAACGTTGATCCAGCCTGTTATGCAGATGGCAGCGGTTGATCAGGGTATTGGCGGTCTGGCTCAAGACGAGATGTCCGCTCCAATTGAGGGTCCAATGGCCGAGGGCATTATGTCCACAGTCAATATGGGCGCTATGGAGGGCCCAGACCCTGTAAATTTTAGCCAAGGGGGTGCGGTGAGGTATATGGCCTTTGGTGGCGACCCCACCTTGCCTGCAGGAAATGAACCCGCTCTCCCTCAAACACTAAGGCAGCGGTACGACGAAGAAGTGGACGTGATGCAGGGCATCATAGGGACTCCTGAAGATAAAGCTCAAGCGTATGCTGATCAACAAAAAATGACCAAGGCGCAGATGTTATTTGACGTTGCGCAAGGTGCTTTAGCGTTTGCCTCTCCCGGCGACCGTCAAATGAGCCCAGCGGAGCGTTTAGCACAGTCTTTCTCTCCAGTAATGGGCAGCATAGGCGCTCGTGCGGGCGACCTACAGAAATTTAAGCAGGACCAAGGAAAAGAAGGCCAAGCCCTAAAGCTTCAAGCGTTAGGCTCCGCCCAAGCATCCATGCTCCAGCAGCAAAAAGAAACAGGTGAGTCGGAAAGAGCCGCCTCTCAGCAAGCCGCGACCGCGATTGAAGGCGCGTTGGGCAGGTCCTCTCAGGAAAGCATGCTTGAAACTCGGTTATCGTTTGACAAAAGAGAAAACGAAACCGATCGAAGCTACCAAGAGCGACTAGCTAACAAGGCTATTCGAGCTCAAACCGCCTTGGCCAAGCTACAAGGCCGAATTGGCCTAGATGCCGATGCGGCAAGGGCTGTTCTACAGCAGGAACTTGCCATACTTAACGGTAATATTGCAGCAACGTCGCAGCAGAATGTGTTTGACTTCACCACGGGTGAACGTGTTTCAACACAATCCTTCAAGACGGACATGCAGTCGGCTCTCTATGCTAACCAGCAAACCTTACTGGCGTTGGAGAACAACTACAGTACGGAGGCTACCGAACAGAAAAACAGGCTTACCCAAGATAACATGAAGTTAGCTGAACAGATCTCCGTGGCCGCAGTCACTGTCAACTATGAAAATGACATGAAGAAAGCAGGCGTCATGAATGCCTACGACTTGAATAAGATGGCAGAGAACTTCAGCAACACCATAAAGGGCATGAAGGTAACCCATGACCTTACGGTTAATTTAGCGGATCATAATGCCTCTCTTGCTACGGACGCTCGTGACCACCAGAATGCCTTTAATGCAGGTCAGAGTGTTCTGGCCTATGCTCAGGCTAACAACGTGCAGATGTCTGATCAAGAATTTAGAGCCGCTCTACAAGAGGACATGCAGAAATTCAATCTTACTGAAGCTGAAACTAACCGTGCAATGCTCAAGCTTAACCGAGCGTTTGACGAAGGTCTTGCTACACGCGGCGCGGATCAGAAAGACACCCAGCTTACCCTTGCAGAACGCGCTCAATTATTGGATGAGACGTACAAGTTGGGTACTTTAGCGATTGATCAAGCCGCGGCTAAGTCTGTGGCGCTTGGAAGTAAAGCGACAACGGCTACTATAAATTACTTGAGTGATCCAACTCGACTTGCAAATTACGAAGCAGGAACCTTGGGCGAAACTGAAACTGCAGTGTTTGAACAGCTAATACTTGATTACACTTCAGCTAAACCCGTATTTGATGGAACAAATTGGATTCCCGGTTCGGCTACTCAGTTGAGCCCGGCCATAAGAAGGGCCATGGAAAAGCGGGAAGACCTTGGTAATGGAAACATTGTACTGGGCGGTTATGTGCGTCTTGATCAAACTAAAGCGGCCTTAACCCCTGAGCAAATAGAAGCCAATAAACTTCCCGCCGAAATAACGACTTTGGAAGACGCTACCACTGACTTGTTCAACGCGGATGGTACGGTAAACAAGGCGTCACCAGCGTGGGGTTTAACTGCACCAAACCGCTTTAAGCCGGGTTTAGACTACAGAGAAGTTGTTGGAGCTTCTAGAATTTTCCCCGGAATAGGTAAGATGTTTTCTGAAGGGTCTTCGGAACTGTTGGGTGGACCCGCTAGTCCTAGAGCTCAGAAAATTGCACAAGCTGCCACGGGCCTTGAAGCATTGGCTAATGATTTACTGCTATACTCAACTAATCAGGCGGATGGACGAGTATTGAAGTTTGTGCAGGAAAAAATAGAAAGAGAAGTGGCTAATATTAGGCCGGGCGGTTTGTTCCTAAGAACAGATGCGGATGCGGCAGCTACTTTTGAAACTCTTTCCGACATGATTGCGCAACAAATGCAGCTTGGTGCAAATATTTTACCTGAATACAACGGTACTGTAGGTGAGTATACTCCAGCAGTCGTTGCCGCCACTCGTGAAGACATGAACGTAATGAAAGTGTATATGAACGAGGTGTTGGCCTTCCGGGAAGGGTTTCAGTATAAGCCTAAAGTCATAACACAGGCTGTAGGGGGTCAGGACCAAAGTACCGCGACCGCTCAAAGTCAGATACAACAAATGCGAAAAGCAAATAGTCAATGAGGGGAAAAAGATAATGCGACCTGAACTGTTCCCAGAACCAATGGCGGATGAAAGTCTTATTAATCTAACCGCTTCTCAGTTTGAGAATTTAATGCAAACGCAGGGCTTGGATAAGACTGTGCAGGGTGTTCTGGAGATTGCAAACGAAGAACTTGAGACAGGCGGCGTTCCGTTAACCATGGAAAGCCTTGCTAATGGCAACCACCCTATTTTAGATAAGCTAGACCGCTATAAAGGCATAGCGCCTGAAAACCGTAACATAAGCCCAGAAGAGATTTTGACGTTGTTTACTAATGTAGACTCCTTTGGCAAATATGACCCCGAAAAAGGGTCCTTTTCTGGGTTAAAAGCGGGCACCTATTCTGCGGCCAGAGCCGTGCCCGAAGCAATAGGTAGCGGTGTGGGTTGGAAGGCTGGTTTGGCTTTAGCTAACCCAATCGCGGCGATGGTTCCTCCCGCTGGACCCGCCGCGTGGGTAACAAGGGGTATTATTTACACGGTGGGTGCGGTGGGTGGCGCCATTGCGGGTGCTATTGCTGCGAGCGAAGCAGAAGACGCGATAATTGGAGAAGCTGCTCCGGTACTACCTTCTTTACAGTCGGCTACAAATGCGGGTGAGACGCTAACAATGGCCGCCTCTATGCTGGCCAGCCCTTACAAATTAGTCACAAGTATACCTAAAGCAAAAACCGGCGCACTAGAGTTTTTAGAAAACTTTAAAAATGTTTCAGGTGGTAAGGTGTCTGAAGAAGTGTTTACCCTTGCTGCTAAAAATGCGGGCATGAGCCAAAAAGCTGCAGACAAAACTTATGCGGCGGCGATGGCGGCCCGAGAGTCCGCAACACGCGGAAAGATGTTTGGCGCAGATGTAGGTGCTAACCTTGGATTTACGCGATTTAACCCTGCGGGATACTTAGTTGATCCTAGAAAAGGCAATGTTGCCACAAGAGTAGTGGGTGGGATTGAAAAAGGTATAGGCTCTTCCATGGAATTTGCCCGTGAGAAAACAGGTAGATTCTTAGGACTAGAAGCTCTTTACGGGGGTAGTATGGCCGCGGGAGCTTATATAGCTCAAGATGTCGATCCATATAACCCAAATGCTCGTTTAGGGTATGAATTGGCAGGCTCTTTTTTGATTCCTTTACCGGTACAAGTAGCTGCTAACTATACTCCCGACTTAGTATCAGCCCTAAAAAGATGGTACGGCAATAGCAAAAACACAGAGGGTATTCTTGCTGGAAAAATGGAAAAAGACGCTGTTAACCGTATTATGACTGCAATTCGTAAATCAGAAGAATATGCCGATGTACGAGATGAAGCGGGGGATCTGGTCATTACGGCAGACGAGAAATTTGCCAAATTTATTGATGAATTAAATAAAGCTAGTGTCGATGAGGCGGGTAATCCCGTTAAATTTACTACAGCAGACTTAGCTGAGACGTCCGGTCTTGATTTCTCCCCTACAATAAGAACCATTCAAAGCGAGCTAGAGAAGTCTAGTACAGACTTAGCTGTTGCAACAGGGCGCGGTCGTGAAGAAATGCAGACCGGTGCTGTTAACGCAATACGGACATTGGTTGCTACGGGAGACCCTGCAGCATTAACTGTTGCGGCACGTATTCAACAGTCGTTGTTTGAAGAAAACATAATGAACAATGTTGATTCGGCGGTAACTAATTTAACCAACGCTGCTACAAAAGTAGTGGGCCGAGATATCAAGGCAGGGTCGGAGCAAGTTGATCTTTCTAAGCAACTTTACGGTGTATTAGAAAATCAAATCCGATTAAGCAAAGAACGCGAAAAAAGGCTGTGGACCGAAGTTGGATCGGCCCCACTTACTCAGTTTTTTAACAAAACCGGTGAGGAAATTAGTCAGCCTAACGTGTTGCAGCTAATAGACTTACCTTCGGTAGATGGCGGTTTAAACCTTTCGTCTAAAGGAGCACTGAAGGATCTAAATGACGCTTTGGGCGGCTATAAAAACGATATTGATGACTTGAGAGAATACTTCAACCCCGAAGCAGTGATGCCTTCTTTTAAAAGGCAAGAGCGGGCCCTTAAAGACGCCTTAGATAATTTAAGCCCTAAAGAAAAAGATCTGGTACAAACTTATACCGATGATCTTATCGAGGGCGGATTTGACCTTCCGCGCTATCTTAGTGGAGAAGCCAGTCGGATTGGAGAAGCAGGTTATCGAGGTGCATATAACAAGAAAATAGCTATAGCCTTTAATGCGAAAGCCTCTCTTTTGAATGCAGAGGACAACGCCGCTACGGAAATGTCGCAAGCCGCGGCAATTGGTATTAAAGGTAACGAACTGGAAAACCCCGCTAATGCAGAAAGGTTTTTTCTAATGCGGTCCGGGCTATTGAGCAAAGCAAACTCCGTCCGTAAAGCAGGAAACTTGACAACGGCGGGTCATATAGACAAGATAAACGATGCTTTATTGCGAGACCTTACTGGCCAAAAAGATAATGTGACGAAAGGTTACAATACCGCTCGCGCTTATACTTTTGCTCGGAACAACGTGTTTACGCGAAGTTTCATAAATGACTTGCAAACTATAGATAAGCAAAGAGGCTTGGTTATGGCCCCCGAGCAGTTACTGGAAAAAGCGCTTGAGGGCGGAAGCAATTCCACGGTACAGAGATTTGATCAGATTAGAGCAGCCGGAAAGTTTTTAATAAACGAAGGTTATACCGAAGAAGCGGTGGGGTTGATGACCTCCGACCGCATTATGACTGAAGGTTTACGTGATTCGTTAAGCAAAATAATGACTAGAAAAGATATCCCTAATCCAGCCAAGCCTAATGAGATGATGGAAACTTTTGTTGTAGATCAGACAAAACTAAACACCTTTAAACAAAAAGGCGGTACTAAAGAGTTGTTTGAGTTTCTGCCTGATTTAGAAAAAGATTTAGCAGATGCGGCTAGTGCAAAAAAGGCCTTTGATAACATGTTGGGTAACGTGGCAGATACCATGAACCCTAATCAGGCTAGGCAACTTGGGTTTAATGACGAGCAACTAAACACGTTGTACGACACAAAAGCATTTCAATGGGTGATTCAATTTGAAGACCCCGGAAAAGCCGTAGCAAAAGCTCTTTCTTCTCCAAAACCTGCGCGGGCTTTAAACTCTTTGTACAGGATGGCAAATGAAGCCCCTATGCAGGGGTCTGAGTTTACGCGGGAGCAAGCTTTGTCTGGCCTAAAGTCTGCGATTCTTAATAATGCGCTGGTTAAATCTAACAATGCTACAGGCTTGCCTAATGGTGACATTTTACAAAAAGAAATCTTTGGTCAGCTAGAGGGCGTAGACCCCTCTGTTAAATTTTCCATGGAAGACTTTTTGTTAAAAAAAGGTTTGGCTACTGAAGAAGAAATGTCCGACTTACAAAAAGCCATTAAAACAATGCGAGGCGTTGAAGAAGCATATTCTTCAGGTGACTTTGAAAACGTGTTGTTTAAAAACCCTAGTTTAGCTAAACTTTTTTATGTTCGTATTGCGGGTGCTACTGCAGGTAGTGCCGTACAAAACAAGATGATGAGTCTTTTAGGTCTACCCCGAATGAGCGGTGGTTTAATAGCGGAACAAACCGGTTCGGAAGTAGTTCAGAAAGTATTGCTACGCGGGCCCGAATCTCAACGTATTAAAATCATGACCGAACTATTTGCTAATCCAAAAGCCTTAGCCGCACTAATGAAAACGATTAACAGTAAAAAAGATTTAGACAGCGCCATGACCGTAATAGAAAAAGTTATAGCGCCATTAGCGCGACAAGTTGGACGAAGAATACCATTGGGTGTTCGTGCTGCCACCGAGGAAGAATACGTGGCTCCTCCGCCACAGTTAGCTGTCCCCATGCAAAACCCACAGGGTTCGGTGCCTACACCACCTATGCCACCAGTAGAGCGTATGCAACTACCCTCACAGCAGATGCAACAGGCTCCGCAACAACCACAACCACAAGCGGCACCACCCGTGGCCTCATCAGGCCCCGTGGACCGCGAGCGATATGCCGCGCTTTTCCCCGAGGATAGGGCATTAATGTCAGGTATAGGTAGCTTAGGAGGAGTCGCATAATGGCGCTAGTAGACAGTAGTGGAAACGCAGTTAGATCGGGTAATGGCAACGCCATTGGAACGCGCAGTGATAATGGTAACGTGGGTCGATCACGTAATAGAAATAGAAACACAACCCGAACGGGTAGCGGCGGCGGTCATCCAAGCGCAGGCGTGACCGGTGACGGAGGGGCGGCCAAACTAGCTGCCGCAGCAAAGGCAACTGCGGATGCTAAAGCGATTAATGACGCGACCAAAGCGAGAGAAGCCCAGACACGTAAAGCGGCTGCGGATAAGATAGCGGCGGCAAAGCTTGTTAAAGAAAAGGCCGAAGCAAAGGCAACTGCGGATGCTAAAGCGATTAATGACGCGACCAAAGCACGAGAAGCTCAGACACGGAAAGCGGCTGAAAAGGTAAGGCTTAAAGCACAGGCTGATAAACTCTTGGCTGATAAACTCTTGGCTGAAAAAGCAACCAAGGCTAAATCTGTAGCAGATGAGAATGCGGCTATTGAAGCAGAGTCTCAGCGATTGCTTGCTGAAAGTGAAGCCTTAACGGCAGCAACAGCTAAAATAGCGGCGCAAAAAGAACAAGCGCGACTGAACCTCACCGCGCGGAATCGATACCAAGAGATGACGGAAACGCCCGAGGTAAAGGGCAACCCCAACGTGGCTGGAAACACCTACGCTAATGCCCCCACCCAGTTCACGGAAGGTCGTAGCGGTACTAGTTATTACCCAGAGCAAGCCCCCGATACAATGTTTAGTGGACTAGGTATAGGAAGCTTGGTTGGTAAGGCGGTGGATGCGGTTACTGGCGGTAATATGTCGGGTACGATAACGGATACCGCAGGAGGACCGGACAGCTTCATGGGGGGTTTGATAGATGCCTATAGTCAGTTTGATCCGATAGGTGACTTTTCCCAGCAAACTGTGTACGGCATGAATGACGCTGCCAAGCAAGAATACCTTAGACAAGAAGCATCAAACCCGAATTGGCAGGGTATGTCAGAAGCGGATCGGGTGTCTTTAGCTCGTAAACCTCAGATGGATAACCAGCTAGCTCATGCTTATATTGGGGGCCCAAACGGAACCCAAAACGAAGCCCAGTTAAACGCTTTGCGACCAGCACATATGTCTGAGGAGCAATGGGGCAAGATGCCCCGAGCCATGAAAATGCAATTAGCCGATCACAGCCTTGGCCCCGTTCCTTACGGTGCGGGTGAGACAGCGCCTGTTGCGGTTACCGCGCCTGTTGAGGAAGTGGTTGAGGAAGCGGCGATCGATAACTCTCCTTGGAATTATAGTTTCGTAGGCACTCGCCCTGAGTTCAGCTTCGCAGGACGCTCGGGTTTATCTACTTTCGCCGAAGGCGGTGCGGTCGACCCCGTCCAGTATATGCAACAAGGCGGTATGGCATCACCTTATGCCGATCCAATGCGGTCTCCTATGGAGCCGCAGCAAATGGGTGGGGTGGGCGGATTATTCCAAGACCTGAACCGCAGCATGGGTATGCAGCAAGCTCAAATGGGTGGCGCACCCTTGCAAGTTTACGGAGATTACTTAAACAACACCTATACCGCCCCTCAAGCCGAAGAAGCACAAGGGCAGGTCACGGAGTTTATTGACATGGTAGACCAAGCGGAACGTGCGCATTTTGGCGCGGAAGAAAGCTTCGGATACGGTGGGGGCTCGTGGCAGAAAGGTCTTATGGCTCAGTTCCAGACCCTTCCGCCACCACAGAGCAACGGTATAGGCGACATAAACCAAGGTGCCGACGACGGGCAGAGAGAGCGCCCTCGGCCAATGCCCGCCTTCGGGGGCGATATGCCTGCGTACAACCCGGGGCCGGAACCCTTGAGTAGGTACGGCCGGTAGTCGTACCTATTGAGTGACCTTAATAAGTAGCTCATCGCGTTTTGCAATAATGGCCGGTCCCAGACCCCTCTTTTGAACTAGACTAGAGCAGGACTCTGCCGACCGGTTGAAATGCTTACCGCACTCGCGGTAGGTACATCGAAAAGCGCGTAAAACGACCATCTTCTCCGTGTCTGTTTCAGACCACTCAAGCTCTTCCCGGCGAACCGGTTTGTTTTTAACGATAGAAGACCTACCTGACCCAAAGCTGAAGGATATCCGTGGTTTAAATACTATACTCATTGTTATACTCCGTACTGTAAATTAACGTAACCAACTCTTGGTGTCTTCTTTCAGGACCTGTCCTGCAATATCTATCTTACTGCGTAGAGCCTGCAAAATCTTCTCGTCAATCGTGTTTGGCGAAACCAGATCAATATACGTCACCCTATTCGTCTGACCAATCCGATGCGCCCTGTCTTCAGACTGCAAACGAATCTCCAAGTCATAACTGTTACTGTAATAGATGACCGTCGTCGCTGCCGTAAGCGTGATGCCATAACCGCCTGTTCGAGGCTGTCCCACAAAGAACCGCAGTGGGTTTTCTTGGTCTTGGAAGTCGTTAACAATCTCCTGCCGTGCGTCTTGGGCGGTATCACCGTAATACGTGGCCACCGACTCAGGGCCAAATCGCTCACTCAATGCTTCGGATATTCGTAAGATGTCATGTGTGTACGTGGCCCATATGATGGCCTTACCCGGCAGTTCTTCAACAATGTCCATGAGCTCGGGCAAGCGGTTATTCTTGATCAGCTCCATAGGGCCGTCGTCAGGCATCAAATGGCCACAGCATATTTGCTGGAGGCGCATAATCTGGGTCAATACACTGGCCGTCGTAGCCAGCTCACCACTCTCTAATTTAGCAAGTGCTAACTTCTTCATCTGGCGGTATAGCTTCTCTTGTTCAGGCGTAAGCTCGACATCCCGGCGGATATACACCTTCGGCGGCAAGTCTAAACAGTCGATTTTTAAGACTCTATTGCTAAACCCATCCAACTTATCGGACAGCTCGTCCAGACGTTGGTAACCCATCACCTGCTGGAAGCTTCGATGGCCCATGGTCCGTTGCTGGATGTTCGCATACCGTCCCTGAAAGGCATAGTAGCTATTGAAGCCAAGCGACTTCTCTGCAAGAAAGCCACACTGGCTAAAGAGGTCCATCGGGCTTTTTGTAATAGGGGAACCGGTTAATATTCGGCGATACTTAGACCGCTTCTGCAGCGACATGATGTTCTTGGTCCGTGCAGCCTTACGGTTCTTTATTGTTGTCGACTCGTCAACCACCACCATATTAGCAGGGTTCTGGTACAGAAACGCCGTAGCAGCATGAGTGCCCCTCTGCGAAGAGAAGGCTTCAACGTTCATGACAAAGATCTTTAAGGCAGGCTCTTCGCTGACAATAAAATCAGTTAGCTCTTCTTCAAACTTCTTGGTTTTAGCGGGAATCCAGCGGCATATTTGGCGTGGAATCCGCTTTGGCAAGTGAATCGGGATCTCACCCTTGACCCAGTTGTCGTACACCCCCTTCGGCGCTATAATCAGGACCGCTTTAAGCTTCTCTGCTTCCCATAAGATGGCCATCGTATCAATAGCTACCTTGGTTTTGCCTGTACCCATCTCCATAAATAAAGCGTAGTACTCCGCGGACCACGAGTCCTCTAGTGCAACTCGTTGGTGGTCATAAGGGGTCGTCTCATATTGATAGTCCTGCATAATTGCTCTCTTTCTTTAATTACTACTTGACATGTAAGTCGTCTAGGATATAAGATATTATCTGCATTTGTCAAGGCCCGAAAGGTGCCTTTAATAACGAAGAG
>Ga0307984_1000385_pt1 | contig 19795 bp, 13 predicted proteins | sample EllFjometageno78_FD_203169 | JGI IMG/M metagenome (GOLD analysis project Ga0307984, IMG submission 203169) | Marine microbial communities from Ellis Fjord, Antarctic Ocean - #78 | ecosystem: Environmental > Aquatic > Marine > Unclassified | place: Southern Ocean | collected 2014-10-09
AAGCGCCAACAATTGTACCATTTAGAACAAACGGTGAGAACAATTTTTTAGAAGAAAGGTTTATATGTTTTGCTTATAGATATCAATATGGAGATGGGGAATATTCAGCGACTTCACAATTTAGTCCTCCAGCATTTACATCAGGGGTTTTTAGATTTAGTATAGGAAGTTTTTTAAATGACGGAATGTTAAACACATCTAACGCCGTCACAATAAAATATAACACGGGAGGTCCATTAGTAAAATCTATTGAGTTATTATTTAAGGAAATTAATGACCCAACTATAAAGGTTATTGAAAGCCTTAATAAAATTGATTTAGGATTAGGTAATAATAACGATGTTTTTTACACATTTGAAAATCAAAAAATATTTACAGTTCTTCCAGAGTATGAGATATTAAGATTATATGATAATGTTCCTTTATTAGCTAAAGCTCAAACATTAATGGGCAATAGAATAATTTATGGAAATTATGTAGAAGGGTATAACTTATTAGATAGGTTTAATAATGAAATACAGTTTAATTATAGCACGGAGTTAATAAGCGAAGAGGTTGGTTTAACTTTATTATCAGACGAAAGAGTAACCGGAGGATATGACCTAGGAGGATATATAGCAATACCTCAAGCTAAGTTAAATATTACTTTAGATGTTGATGAATTAGTAGCGGGCGCATCACTTTTAATTGACGTTCAGTTAGAGCATTATGCATTCCAAGGTCAAGGACCTTTTCCTGTAGAAACAACAACTTCAACCAAAATAGAATTTACTTATTTATTACAACAGAAGTTTACTTCTGTTTTTGAATTAGCGACTAATGCAGATTTTGTATCTAAAATAGGATCAGCTTTAAATATAGAGAGTGTACCGAATTCTTGTAATGGGGATACTTTTACAGATGTTTTTAATTGTGAGATACCTAATCAACTAGATACGTACTTTAAAAAAGCAAGTGGTATAAGTTCTATAGTGCCTAATCAACCTATAGAAATATTTTCTAGTCTCAACAGTAATATAATTGGATTGCAATTTCCAGCAATGCAATATACTGATTTGCCAGGTGTTGGTGTTCCAACACAAACATTTTACGAGTATTACACAATTAATTTTGCAGAGGTTCAATATACTAAAGTTTCCAATAATTATTCTCTACACAGTAATAGAGGATATGAAGTGGGCATTATATATATGGATAACTTTAATAGGTCTAGCACAGCACAAGTAAGTCCATTTAACACGGTTCATGTTCCCTGTGAGAGCTCATCATTTAAAAACACAATAAAAGTAAACATCCCTGGGGGAGGCTTAGTTCCATCACAAATAGCACCTTTTTGGGCGAGAAGATATAAGTTTTGTATTAAACCCGACAGAGACACTTATGATACAATTTATACTAATGTGTACTTTGAGGATCCCGACAGTAATGTAGTTTACTTTTTACTACAAGGAGAAAATGCTAAAAAAATAGAAGAAGGAGATCGTTTAATTGTAAAGACAGATTCTAATGGACCCTTAAGACGGTGCACATTTACAACTGTTTTAGAAAAAGGAGCTCAAGCATCTAATTTTTTAAATATTCCTGATCCCTTACAGCCTAGCGCTACAGATAAGTTTATAAATATTCCATCGGGTATTTATATGAAATTAAACCCTAATAATTTTACAGTACAAAATGATACGTCTGCAGGGGGTAATATTGTATCAGGTCCTTTAATAAGAAGAACAATATCTAGATCGGGAGTATATCCTGTTGTAAGTTATCCCGTAACAGTTCCTAATCCATCAGGAGTAGGAGCATCGGCAAATATAGATTATACTCTTCCAGCTGGTAGTAGAGTTTTGATAGAATTTGAACAGAATCGTTATGGTTCAGGAAGGCGGTGTGAACAAAGAGTATATAATTTAACTTTAGATTTAATAGCTGGAGAAAATTATGATAATTTTAAAGATTTTTTTGATGGCGAAAATGTTGGTAGTTTATTAAACGGCGGAACTTCTTGCAATGGACACCCTAGATCTAGTTGCAGTGATGCTGACACTTTAAATTCTTATGATAGTACTTATCAAACACCTGCCACAACAGTAAACCCTTTAGGCGGCGTAAGAGTAGGTGATCCTCAAATAAACGCAGCTATTGCTACTAATTTTTGGAGGTTCTACGAGAATACAACAACTGGAGAAAAGTTTTTAATGGCTACAGGAACAAGAGCTTGTGGTAGAACTAACAAAAGAAGTTCAACGGTTACTTTAAAAATTGAGGTAGTAAGAGCAGAGACTTCTGTTATTTTTGAAACTATACCTCAAGATGCTTTATCAGATGTATGGTACGAAAATGATTTATCTTTTTCTATTGATGCGTTAGGACAACATACGGGTAATATTCAAAACCAGGTTATTGCTTTTCAAAACAGTGGAACGGTAACGGCTGTAGATGCTATAGTTGACACAGGGTTTTCTAATTGCATTACTTTTGGTAACGGGGTAGAAAGCTATAAGTTAAGAGATTCTATTAATGGCAAGACAATTAATTTTGGAAATAGAGTCACTTCTACTTCAGATCAAATATATAAAGAAGCACACAGATTTGCAGACCTTACATACAGCGGCATATTTAATGACGAGTCTAACGTAAATAGATTAAATGAGTTCAACCTAGGCTTGTTAAATTTCAAGCCATTAGAAGACTTATATGGACCTATAGAGAAGCTTTATGCTAGGAGAACAGATGTATTAACTTTACAAGAGGATAAGATATCTTATGTTTTACAAGGAAAAGATTTATTAACAGACGCAGGCGGCGGCGGAGCATTAACTTCTGTTCCCACTGTATTGGGACAGCAAATTGCTAGAGATGAGGAATTTGGTATAAGTAATAATCCAGAAAGTTTTGCTGTATATGGAGCAAACAAATTTTTTACTGATTCAAAAAGAGGTGCAGTTATTAATCTAAAAGGGGGAGAGTCAGGCCCCGAAACTTTAACTGTAATTTCTGAAGCAGGAATGCGAGGATGGTTTAGAGATTTCTTTATAGAAACTATTGGTAATCAAAAGTTAGGAGGATTTGATCCTTACATGAATGAATATGTTTTAGCTACTAATGGGGAAAATATTCCAAAAGTTGAAAATTGTTTATTTTGTGGTATAACGGAAAACGTTTTTGTTCAGCCTAGTCAAGAAACAAAATATTGTGTCAATGTAACACAAGAGATTGGCACAGTTTCTATTAATTATGTAATACCTAATGCAGTTGATGATGCAGTTATTACAGAAGTAAATACACCTAGTGGAGACGGATTGCAGCAGATTGTTACACAGCAAGATCTTCCAATAGATACTGAAGCAACAAACACAGGAGTTGGATATACTATACAAGCATTTTATAATAATGTTGCTTATACTACAGGCTTGGTATTTGAAAGCGGTACATTGCTTGTTAGCAAGAACAATGTAAAGGCAACAGATATAGTCTTAATAGTTACAACAAATTCTTTAATATCTGACACCATTCAAATAACAACAGAGTGTCCAGTAGATAATCAATTGACAATATATAACATAGCATTAACGAGTAATAATGAAGCGGGTCAATTTATTCATAATCAATACTCTTGGATAGATAAGTCTTTTACATCTCCATTTCATTCTAATCAAATTACATTTTTAGGAAATACAAATATTAGCCCTATTGTTTCCCAATATGACACGGTATCTGGACCCATAGGTGCGGGGGTTATTCCTAATGAAGGAGCTACAATTAATATTATAAGTAGTAAAATAAAAAATGATAATTACGTTTTTGATGCTGCCACTAATCAATTTAGATATTTAAGAACAGACACTGTTTATAACAATACAACTAATGAGATAAACACACTATTAAGTCTTTCTGATTTAGCATCACCAATAGTTACTGCAGGTAATAATAACTCAGCTCAATTTACAATGCCAAATAACACTGGTAATAATTTGTATATGATTTGGGATTATAGAAAACCAACTTCAGTATTATTGAACAAAAAATCAACGGCTGTTGAAGCTTGTTGTTCAACTTTACCAGTCGGTCCTGTAATTCAATGTGACCAAGGCACAAATTATAGCGGAGGTATAGCGTATCCAGATACACAGATTATTGAACTAGGAGCTACAACGGGCGTAGTTACTTTAAGTTTTAATGCTCATGACGTGCCCGATAAATTTACACTTGAATTTGATGGTGTTATTGTTATTGACACTGGGTATAGAGGTGCGCAAAACGAACAAGGACGATTAAACACAGCTTTAGCTGATTTAGGAGAGCCATCTGAAACTATAACATCTCCCGGACTTGGAACAGCAACATTTAATAAAACAACAACAACGCAGCAAGCTATATTAAGGGTATATGCACCTTTGCCTGGCACTTTATGGGCAGCAATTGTGTCGTGTCCAACGTAAAAAAAATAAATTATGTCAGTAGGAAATTATTATTTTGATACAGCTACATTTGCAAGCGCAACTGCAATTTTTACAGATCCAAATCTGACGCAGCTTGCTCCAAATGCTTTTTATTCAGATGATATTATTGTTAGAGAACAGTCAAACGGCATTTTGCTAGCTTCTGAAGTTTGTAATTGTGCGGCTACACCAACTCCTACACCTACACCTACACCGACGCCAACAGCTACGGTTGTACCTACGCCAACGCCAACGAATTTTCCAACACCCGTCCCAACGAATCCACCGGCTCCAACAGCTACACCAACTCCAGTGCCACCAACGCCAACGCCAGTGCCAGTAATCGCTGGATACTATTATCCTTTGACACCTTGTCTTCCATGTAGCTCTGGAGATGAGATAAGATATTTATGGTATCCATCTGCAGCTCCTGCACAAGGTCCTTATGAGCCTGCGCTAAATCAGCGTTTTTTAGGTAATACTAATGAGTGTTATTATACGTATCAACCTAATCCACTTTATCCTAAACTAGTAGAGTTAGATGATCTTTCATTGAGACTTGATCGAAGAGGCATCTTAGCTGGTTTGACGGATTGCCCCCCAGTAGACACTGGATTTACTTACCTTGTAATAGAGTGTAATACAAACATAAGCTATAGATTTAACAGTTTCGAAGTCTTTCAGCCAGAGACACGAGTATCAAATGCCTCGGGAAATACATATACTATAGAGGGTACATTTGTTAATTCAACATTACCTCTTTTAACAGATTTAAAATGTGTAGATGTAAATGGAAACTTACAAGGATCACCTAAATTTATATCTTGTGTTTTAAACTGTCCTGCACAAGGATATTATAAAATAATCAAGTGTAACAGTAAAAAAGGAAATGAAGTTACAAAACAGACAGCTAGTCAATTAGCACAAAAAGGATATAACATAGGAGATGTTGTGTTTACAAATGCTAATAACGAATGTTATACAATAGAAAGTTTAGTTACAGATATTAGAGGATTAAATACAATTAATTTTTCTAGCTCTCAAAAAATGAATAGTTGTTTTCAATGTACTAACAGTTTTTTTGAACCTAATCCCGATCAAGCTATTTAAAATCAAATCAAATCAAATCAAATGGAATCTATATTTATACAAATTGCGAGTTATCGTGACCCAGAGCTTATACCTACAATTGATGATTTATTAAAAAATGCAAAACATCCGGAAAGACTTACTATTTGCATAGCCCATCAGCATAGTAAAGAAGACAAATGGGATACTCTAGAAAAATATTCACAAGACGGTAGGTTTATTATTATTGATATACCACATGAAGAGTCTTTAGGAGCTTGTTGGGCAAGAAATCAAATACAACAACATTATGATGGTCAGACATATACACTACAACTAGACTCACATCATCGTTTTGTAGAGGGATGGGATACTATAAGTGTTAAAATGTTAAAAGACTTGCAAACCAAGGGGCATCCTAAGCCTTTACTAACTGGATACATACCTTCGTACAATCCTAAAAAAGATCCTGAAGAAAGACATCATCAACCATGGGGCATGAGGTTTGATAAATTTACCCCCGAAGGCATTGTATTCTTTTTGCCTTATCACATAGAAGAAAAAGAAGTGGAGCCTTTAAAAGCAAGATTTTATTCTGCACACTTTGCTTTTACTTTAGGAGAATTTTGTAATGAAGTGCCTCATGATCCATTGCTCTACTTTCATGGAGAAGAAATAACTATAGCTGTTAGAGCATTTACTTATGGTTACGATTTGTTTCATCCAAATGAAATTATTGCATGGCATGAATACACAAGAGAAGGAAGAACCAAACATTGGGATGATGATAAACAGTGGAATGATAAAAATCTAAGAGCACACTCAAGAACGCGATCATTACTTGGAGTAGATGGAGAGGTATGCACACCTTGTAATTCTAAAAGTTTTGAGGGTTATAACATTGGAGATCAAAGGACTATTGCTGATTACGAACTATACTCTGGTATAAGATTCAAAGACAGACTAACGACTAATGAATGTACTAAAAATTCACTTCCTCCAGGTAATTTACAAGACACATATTTACTTAAGTTTAACCATGTTATTGATTTTAAAGCTTCTTTATTTAAACTTGATGATTATGATTTTGCGGCATTAATATTTACAGATAATCAGAACCAAGAAATTTATCGCAGAGATTATACAGATTTTAATTTTATTTTAACAAACCCAAAAATTACTGTAAGCGAAAATATACCAAGACCATATGCTTGGATTATTTGGGCTTACTCTAAAAGTAAGGGGTGGGCAGAAAAAATACATGGAATTATATAGTAAATTGCTTAAAAAATAAAAGCGTAATTTTGTTATTTATAGATACATAGATATGCCAAACAACGTTCAATTTTGTGGTCAAACAGTTTATACGCAACAAACTACGGGAGACACTTTCACTGCTGGAGATGGAGTAACTTATAATGTAGCAGATAGGACCTATATCAATATACCTTTTCAAGTTGACTATCCAGTTATTGGTAATGTTACTAGACCCTATTCTGAAACTGAATGGATTTCGGGAGGAGAAAATGATGAACTAAGTGTTATTGGTACAGTAATAGACTCTAATGGAATAGAGGTTATTTTTTGGTGGCCCCAAGGATCCGCTTTGGATAATGCTAGTGAACAACGCAGAATAGTTAGGATTAACCCATCAAACATAATTGGAACAAGCTTGGCTGCTGGAAGTTATGAGATAATAACTTTTGAATTGACAGGTTCAGCATATGGAAGTGGTAAGCTATGTATAGCAGGAACTGAAGGGGCGACACCTACTCCTACGCCAGGAGTTCCAACACCTTTGCCAACGGCAACTATAATCCCTACAGGCACACCTACCCCTACGCCGGTGCCTACGCCTACGCCTACGCCTTTTCCAACATCAACACCTGCGCCTACTCCGATTCCTAGTAACCCAGTGCCAGTGCCTATTGTTCCTTTAGGACGACAGTATACATTATCTTATAGTTCAGGATCAAAAGGTTGGCCGTCTTTTTATTCCTATAACCCTGACTTTATGATAGGAATGAATAATTATTTTTATTCTTTTTCTGGAGCAAATTTATGGAGACATAATACTAATGACTCTCGTAATAATTTTTATGGTAGACAATTTAACTCTACTGTTACAAGTGTAATAAATGAAATGCCTTTGGTCAGTAAGATATTTAAAACTATAAATCTACAATCAGATGAGCCTTGGACCGTAACTTTAAACACAGATCTCCAAGCAAACGGATTTATAAGTAATTCATGGTTTGAATTAAAAGAAGGTTCTTGGTTTGCAGCGGTGAAGAACACAACTCAATCGCCTACCATTATATCTAACTTTGCATCACGAGCAATTAATGGAATAGGTAGAGCAGATAGTTTTACAACTCTTCCATCAACAAGACAATTTGACTTTATATCTAACCCTAGCTTTAGAATAGGATCGATCCTTAGTGTTGGTGACTTCTTATATTACAATAGTGAGATTAGTAACACTCCTCTCTTGGCGGGTCAAGTAACACAGATTAATATTAACTTACAGCAAAATATAAATAATATTGTTGTTGATGCAACTATTGCAGGAGCAACAGATCCAGATGTAGCTAACCCTTATGTTATAGGGGTTAAGAATAACACAGCTGAGTCATATGGTTTACTAGGTCACTTCTGTAGATTTATTATAGAAAATGTAGGGCCATCGCCCACTGAGCTCTTTGCGGTGCAAGCAGAGATTATGAAAAGCTATCCATAAAAAATAGTATCTTTGTTAGAGTATGGAATTTGATATTCGCAAACTAACTCCTAGTGACTATGATAATACCTTAGTTGACTGGTGGAAAGAATGGGGCTGGGAAGCACCCGCAAAAGATTTTTTACCAGATGATGGCGAAGGCGGTTTGATGGTTTTAGATAATGACGTTCCTGTATGTGCAGGATTTATATATATAACGAATTCAAAGGTATCTTGGGTGGACTGGATTATATCAAATAAGAATTATAAGAATAAAAATAAGCATCAAGCTGTGAGGCTTTTAGTAGATAGACTAACGGAACTATGTAAAAAATCTGGGAGTAAATATGCTTATGCACTTATAAAACACGAAGGATTAGTAGAAACCTATAAAGATTTAGGCTATACTAAAGCGGATAATTATACACAAGAAATGATAAAAGTATTATAATATGGCACTATTAACAAGTACCGCAATAGCAATATCAGCTGGAGTAGCTGCTGCAACTGCAGGTGGAAGCTTTATACAAGCTGGTATAGAAAGAAGAAGACAAGACGCAGCTGAAAGAGAAGCAAAGAAAGCTTTTAACGAATCTAAAGCTACGCTAGATACTCTATATGCGCAAGAGCGATCCGTGCAAAAAGAAAAATTTGAGTTAGAAAGAGAAGCGGGAGTATCAGGTTTAAATCAGATTTTAGAGGCGGGACAATCTGGAGAACGTGGTGTAGGAGAAATAGCGGGTAGAGCTAATGTTTATAATCAGCAACGCCAAGCTACAGCTAGGGTTGCAATGGGTCAAGAGATGACGGGAATAGATGCTGCAGTTATTGCAGAAAAACAAGCTGTTCGTAATGCAAAGGTTAATATAGGATTGGCAGAAGCTCAGGGTCAACAAATGATAGCCGCTGATGCAAGGCAAGCTAAAGCTGCAGCCAATAAAGCCGGAGTACAAGGACTGGTCGACGCAGGACAAAAAGCAATGCAAATCCCGGGGTTATATGGATCAAGCGATGGTGTTAATGTAAAAGGTTTAGAGGTTGGAACAGGAGGAAATAGTTTTGAGAATGTTTTTGGATCCGTTACTTCAACACCATATAATCCTAATTTTGATCCTAATTCTGTAGAAGTTGCGGAAATATTTGACCCTATATTTGATGGTCAAGATTATAGACAATAAAAATAAACACTATGGCATTAGGATTCGGGTATGTAAGAGATTCAAAACCAACACAAATTGATTGGCAAGATATTGGCAAGCAAATGAGTGACAACATTGGTTTGGAAATGGTTGATCGTCAAAAAAGAAAAGACGCCATTGACACAAAATTAGGCGAGTATAAAAAAGCCCTATTAGATCAGCCTCAAGGCACTAATGCTGAAACTAATAGATTCTTTTCTGATTTTACTGGTGACGCTGGTGAGGCTATGAGAAATGCTGAACGCCTTTTAAAAAATGGAGATTTAGCAGAAAGAGATTTTTACAAGTTTCGTGCTAACGCAACTCAAGGGACTGATTTATTATTCACTGCTGGAAAAAAATTCAATGAAGGGTATGATGAATCCATGCGTAGATTTAGTGAGGGAGAAAGTCAATCATTAGAAAACTATATGCGTCAACAAACCGAAGGATTTTTAAATTTTGCAAACAATGGAGCTTTTATAAACCCACTAACAGGCGAGGTTAATGTTGCTAGAAGAGATAAGGTAACAGGTGAAATATCTACTGATCCTGGGGACTTTGCTAATGCATCACAACTTGTTCAACAAGCTGTATCTAAATATAACAAGTATGATTTAAATGCTGCTGTAAACGGAGCAGTAGAAGGACTAGCAGCCGTTCTAATTCAAGAGAGTGACGGACGAACAACGAAGCAATTTTTTCAAGCTTTACAAGACGGCACATTGGATGCTGAAGAAGTAGCTCTTTTAGATAAAGCGAAAAAAGATATGGTCGCTTCTTTTACAGTAAATGAATATAATGTTACAAGTATTCTTACTGAAAACATTGGAGCACTTCCAGTAAATGAGGGGGGTGCATCCTATGATTTTACACCGGATAAAACAGAAGCTAAAAACAATCCACATCTTATACTTGTAAACCCTGATGGCACTATAGACTTTACAACAAAGAATGGTAAAGCACAACTAGAAGCCGCAAAAAAATATGCTGAAGCTAGGTTTGAGTCATCGTTAGGTGGATCGAGAAAAGAAGCTCCCGAAAAAATAGTAAAAGAAGATAGTGATGCATCTAAAAAAGCTGCTAAAGGAAAAGAAAAAGAAGTAGGCTTTTTGCAAACAATAAATAATGCTTTTACTGGAAATCAAGAAATGTCAAGAGGAGCTATCGATGCAATGGTAACTAAATATAACAGAGACAGGGCTGAAAACAAACCCGAATTATTGGATATAGTACGATCTAAAGATGGTAAAACCATGACTATTATTAAAGAAAATCAATACAATCAAAGAACGGAAGTACCTATTAATATTGAAGATCCTAGTCTATCAGCAGAAACATTTATTAATTTAGTTTATGGGAATGAAATAGACAGTTCTTATAAACAAATACTTAATGAATATAATAATAGAGAAGGTGGATTTACTCCTAAATTTTTGTATACAACAAATGATGCAGGAGAAGAAGTAAAATTACAAAACCCTGAATATGGAAATAAAGGTACAATAGAAGTAGCGGTAGGCAGAACAAAATCTGTATCACAACCAATTAACTTTGCGATAGATAAAATAGACCCCACAGACAACAAAGGGGATACTGTTAGTCAAGCATTTACAAACGCCACTTCTGATAAAGAAGTAAATTCTATTATTTCTAACTTAATTAATCGACTAGCGCCCAAAGTTTTCCAGGGATTTAATATTATAAACCCTGACGACGACGAAGACACACCCAATCCTTTTTCCCCGGGGCCAGATTTATTTGTTATAAAAACAAAAAATGGTGAAGAAATTATTTTAGGTAAGACAGATGACAAACCTGGAACTCTAAATAATTTACAAAACTTATTTAATGGCGAAAAAGTAAATGGATTTCAAATAGAAGATGGGATAATAAAAAAAGGATAGATGAAAAAATATAAAACTGCGGCAGGTGAAATAGTTACCGAACAACAGGCTAGGGCAGCATATGGAGAAAAATTTCAAAAATATTTAGACGACGGTTATCTGCAAGAGTTTGTTGAAGAAGTAAAAAAAAAAGACGCGCCCGAAGTCATTACGGAATCGCCTTCGGAAAATGGTTCTTCGGACTTAGAAGATCAGATTGAAATAGTAGAAGAGGTAATTGACGTAACGCCAGCGATAGAAAAACAAACTATGCTTTCTAATGTCGGCTATCCTAGCATGTCTAAAGAAGACAAAACATTAATAAAAAATAAAGAAACTTTAAGCGTTGCTCCTCCTACAAGTAGAATCGAGGTTGAGCGTCAACGGAATTTACCAGTTGATAATTATGGGAATAAGTTTAATCCTCAAACAATGTACTCTACCAACTTAGACGGTAGTTTAAATATACAAAAGCAACAACGTAATGAGCAATTGATTGATGCTATGTATGCTTATGATAATGTTAACAATAAGTTTAATGTTTCAATTAATGAAAAAAATCAAGTTGTTTCTGCAAAAAAACCACAAATAGATAGCGTTAATTTTAGCAATAATCAAGAAGTTATTCAGTCTGAAATAGATATTCAGAAACTAAATAATTTAAATGTCGATGTTAATGATTACTTAAGTTTTAAAGAAAATAAATTTAAAAAAGAAACTGAAGGGTATAAAATATTTAAGAATTTATTTAATACTAAAGATGCTGAAGTTTTTCAACAAGAAAAAGGAAACTACAAAAAGTTATCTGCATACAAGGCTTCTTTATTAGATGGGATAACCAGAGATATTCAAACTATAGATAACAAGATTTCATTATCTGTAAATCCCAAAGAAGTTAAAATTTTAAAAGAACAAAAAAAAACATTAGAAGTAAAGTTTAAAGAAGAGCTTTCCTCAATGACTAAAATTATTGATGAATTTCCAGTTTTTAAAAAATACTCTGAGGATTTAGATTTAAAAAAAAGAAAAAATTTTTACGAATCAATTAAAAAAGGAGGCGGCTCTGCTTTTTTAGCCGCTACAGATGATATTATATTTAGTGCAACAAATGCTATAGCTAACTTTACCTTATCAACCTTTGCTGCAATACCAGCTGTATTAGACCAATTAAATACTGCTACTTCAGTGTCTCCTAAAAAAGGAGCCTTAGCAGGAATGTCTGAATCTTTAACTGATCTTGCTGCATCATATGCATCTGTAGCGGGACCCGTGGGTAGACGTGGGGTAGTTCAAGGAAAGCCAGTTACATTCGGAGGGAATAATTATGTAGTTACTAAACAAGGAGATGTTATTGATGTAAACACAAACGTAAGCCTCAAAGGAATAATTCGAGAGGATGACTATAAACGGATAGTTGAAAAATCTTTGTTAATTAAAAACGAAGTTCAACAATTTACAAGTGGAAGTTTAGTAAGTGGTACAACCGCAGTGGTAGCTAATTTAATTGGTTTAATAAAAGGTGGTAAGGCTATATCAAGAATATCAAAAGTCAATCCATCATTTGGTATGGGTGTGGCTTCTTACGCTAGTACCATGGCTACTAATGTAGAAGAATTAAAAAATGATTTAATAAAAGAAGGGGGATTAAGTGAAGATGAAGCGCTAAACAAGGCTATGTTTTATGGCAATATAACGTCTACTTTAGATGGTGTATTCTCTGGACTAGCTGGTAGCAATCAAAAGCTTTTAGAAGGGCTAGGTGGCGTTAAAAATCAACTTTTTAATTTAATAAAAAAGAAAGGCTCTAATTTTAAAATAAACGAACTTAAAAGAAAGAGTGCGGATTTAATTAAAGAAAATCTTAAAGAAGTGTTCGTTGAAGAATTACCAGTTTTATACTCAGAAAAATACATAAATTCTATTGTAAATAAATCAGTAGGTACAATTGTAAGATCAAGTGAAACTGAAAATGCTGAAGTATACGAAACTATAATAATGACGTTAGGAGCCACTAGTTCCTTGGGTTCAAGGCAATTGCTTAGTGGGAACAAAAGATTAGATGCATTACGTTATGTTTCTAAAAATGTTTTAAATTTTGAAGAAAAAATAAATGAACTAGTAGACGAGAATATGATAACTCAAGAAGAAGGATCTTCTGTTTATCAAGAACTATATAACATGCAAGCTGCACAGCAAAAAACTCAAGACACTATGATAATGTCTGAGAACATACAGGAAGCAGCAGATTTGCAAACTAGAAGAGATGAGCTATCTGATCAATCTAAAAATTTAAGTGGTCCTTTTAAAGAAACCATAGAGATTCAAATATCAGACATTGATGATCAAATGTCTTCTCTATTGGAAAAAGACAAAAGAGAAGCGTCTTTATTTGCGGAAGAGGGAAGTATTAATATTGAAAATCCTGAAGCTCCTATATCTTTTGAATATGATTCAGAAGAAGATATTCCAGAGTCTTTAAGATCAGTAAAACCTAAAGGAAAGGGATTCATTGAAATAGACGGTAAAAAGAAAGTGCGTTTAACTTATAGTGGTCAGCAATTAATAGATGCAGGTATAGGAGTACAATCAGAAATAGTGACTACAGAGGAAGAAGTTAAAAAATCTTTATTAGAAAAAGGTATTGAAAATCCTACTCCAGAACAAATATTGGAAGAGTCTAATTTAATAACGAATAAAAAACTACAAGATGCCGATACAATCGAAAGCCCAGCTGAGGTACTTAATGAAGAACAATCCGACATTAGCGAAACAGTGGTTGAAGGAGACAATCAATCCCCAGAGCTTACCGGAGAGACTACGCAAACCCAAGAAGAAACAACCGTCAAACCAACCCAAGAGAGCGAGACTGAAACTGAAATTTCAGAGGATCAGATAGATATCGAGGAAGGAAAAACTCTTACGGTAAATGAAAATAAACAAGTGTTTTCACCCGTAAGAGACCCTAAAACACCTATTGAAAAAAAGAAAAAGTTTTTTGAAAACATAATTAAAAAACTTAAAACTAAAGGTAAAATAGCAACCACTACTGTTAAATCTTTAATAAAAGAAGTTAATAGCTTAACCTATAAAAACCCTGCTTTAGTTGAGCGCGCTATTTTAAGGATAACAAAAACATTTGAAAAAGCTAATAATCTAGAAACTTTAAAAGAAGCGGAAAACACTAAAAAGAAAATAAAAAAAGCGCTTAAAGGAAAAAATGTTGAACCTAATTCATCATTAGCCGCTAAACAATTTCTATTGATTGATCCTTTAATGGTTGATAACCTAACGGAATATCAACAAAAAGCTGATGAATTATTAAAGGGTTTAAGACCATCTAGGTTTACACCTAAAGGTATTAAGGTTGCTCCTGCAGTAGATATTAAATCCACAGATGAATATACAGCAAAACAATTGGAGGCACAAAAAAAAGCTGAGGAAGAGCTAGAAGCTAAAGTTCAAGCTATAACTTTGGAAGTTTTAACAGGAAAATCAACAAGCGAATTGTCTTTAAGTGATGTCAGAGAAGAAAGTGATGAAGAGAAAACGCAAAAGAAAAAAAAGATTATATTCGAAGCATTAAAGCAAGCCTTTACTGAAGCTAAAGCAATAGCTAAAGCACAATTAAAAAGTAGTGTAAATTCTATAACAGGAGAAAAATTAAATTATTCGAGAGAAGATGTCAATCTAGTTAATGCTTTTATGAGCATGAATCTAGAAAAACTAACTCCTCAAGAAGCAAAGCTAGCACTAGATTCTTTAATAAATTTTTCTACAAACGGAACGACCTCTGGTATGAGTGGAGTAGTGAGCACATATATTGGTAGAAGGAATGCGGAGATAGATAAAAAAAATGGTTTAGTTAGTAAACCAACTACGAGGATAAGAAAAATATTACAGATTTATGGTGAATATATATCTTCTGTATATATAAATTCTGAATTTTTATTTGTCGGACAATCTAAGGTTAGAAAATTTTTACAGTCCTCTGGTTTTCAGAATATAGTCAACGGAGTGTCGAAAGCGAAGGCAGATGTAGAAAAAATTTCAAGAGACTATTATGATAAATTTCAACGCCCATCCGTAGCTGAATATGCAACAGGTAAAACAAAAACAATGCCTAACGGAGAGGTATTTAATAACGCCAAAAACAATGGTGAAAGAGCTATACTTGCTAGAATCAGAAGAACTTTTGTCGGCACAGAAGCTGAACAGAAAACAGAATTTGAAAGACAAAAAGCCTTAATCTTTGATTCAATTGCTAGACTGAGCGAAGGCGGAGGTAAAGAAGCTGAGTTAAGTGTATTGTATCAAGAACTATATGATAAATTATTAAAAAATTCTAATTCAATATCAGAAGTCGAGGTAAAAGCTGATAAAATTAATTTAGCCGCTGTTGAGTTTATTACAGAAAAATGGTCAGGGTTTTTCCCAGATTTAAAAAAGACTAATTTAAATGTTTACAATAAACTTTTAGATGAAGATATTAATTATACTCCAGATGCATATAATTTTCTGCAAGATCAAACTAAAAAAGAAGGAACATTAGGAGAGTCTGTTTATGATACAGGCTCAAAAGCTAAGGTATACAACAAACAAACAGGAGTTTTAAAACCTAATGTTAGAATTAAGTCATTACCCAAAGACGGTTATGTAGATTTAAATTTTGACGGACAGAATTTTTCTAATTTAGAAAAGGCTTTAGTTGATATAAACACAGCAGAATCTGTAAGACAAGTAAGCGGTTATATATATTCGGATACGTTCAAAGATATTGTTACTGATAGAATAGAGAGACTAGCCTTAATAAAAAGAATTGAAGAATATGTTGCAGCTAAAAGAAAGATTGGATTTGAAAATAAAAACATAAACGAAAATTTACGTTCTGTAGAAAAGACAGTTAACTTCCTTGCCAATACAGCAGTGTCAAGAACACTAGGTTCTTTGGGACAGGTACCAAAACAATTAGCTCCATTGACTAACACACTCTTCAATGCTGGACCAATAAACACACTAATTGCAATAGGGCTTACTCTTACTAATCCAAAAGTAAAAGAGTTTTTGAAAAATTCAGGGCGTAATATAGCAACAAGAGGCTTGGAATCTTCAACTCAATTAGATAACAATAATACAAGATTGCAAAAAGCAGCAACAGGTGGTATTTTAGAAAAAAATACAAAAAGATTTTTTAGAAATCTGTCTGCTGTTCAGAAAGGATGGTTGGATGTTTTATTAGTTAAGCCTGATAAATTTGCAGCTAATGCTTCGTGGATTGCTTATTATCTACAAAACATGGAGAAACAAAAAAAGGATCCTAATAATATTGATTGGAACACACATGAAATAAATAATGAAGCTGCTGATTATGCTCAATATCAAGTAGATAGACAACAAAATGTATCTGATAGAGATTTACAAGGAAAAATATTAAGATCCAATGATTTTTTTACAAAAAATGCCGTTCGTATTTTTCTTCCTTTTTCCAACTTTCTTTTAAATCAAAAATCAAGAATGTATGCTGATGTTCAAACGGTCTTTAGTCTTTCTGCTGAAAAAGAAGACAAAGTAACAGCGCTTAGATCTATTTCAGGTTTAGCTGCAGAAACATTTACTTTTCAAACGCTAGGATATATATTTACAAATATTTTATCTAACATGTCAGCGCTTGGTGATTTGGATGATGAGGAGAAAGAAAAAATGAAAGATAACCGTATTAAAGGAAAAATCGGTACAGTTGCTAAAGATATATTCTCACCTATTCCTTTGCCCATTATTGATGATGCGGTTATAGGTATAGCCAACAAAATAATAGAACAAATTAGTGATGATGATGAAGAAGCTTCGTTGTTATTTGAAGAAAGAGCTTCTACACCCGCTGAAAGATTAGGTTTATTTAGCATTGGAGCTGAAAAATCTAAAGTAGCTTATGACTTAATAAGGATTGGTCAAGGCAAAAATATTGAGGACGATTACGGAAATGTAATGTCATTTGGTAAGGAAGAAAAAACCCTAGCCAAAGAAACAGCTCTTCTTTACGTGCCTTATTTATTTGGTCTTTTACCAGGGGAGGCGGGTACTATAGGTTATTATAACTTAAAAGCTATTAAAAAAAATAAAATTAAAAAAAGTAGAAAAAAGAAAGCCTACTAAAAAATAAGCATAGAAAGTAAATACATTACTATAGAAGTGATGCATACCGCTGTAATAAATTCGTAATCTGGATTAGATTTCATCTGTTACTGACTCACTTACGTTTCTTAACTTCTTAGTTAATATAGTAACTTCTCCTTTAAGAGTACCATATTCTTTGTCCATAAGATGTTCGTAGATAGTGTTAAGTGAGGAGTGAAGGTCGTCCATTACAAAATTTATATTCTGTATTCGTTTATTTTCAACGTGAGGTATTCCGTTCATGTCCTCTAAGTTATAAATTTTTTTTAATTTAAAAAAACACCTTACTACTTAATACTCAGTAACATATTCTTATTGTAGTAGTCTAGGTAATTGTCTGAATTAATTTTATAAAAGTTTTCAAATATCATCTCATCATAATGCGAGAGCACAACAACAAAGAAAAAAGGGTTTTCTTTTTTTATAACACCCGCAAGTTCTAAGACATCATAAGGGGATTCTGTGTAGTTTATATCTACATACCTCTCTATCTGCACTACAATGGGAACGGAAGTGAATAGATCGTGGCGCATAAGTTCCAAAACAAAGTCACTGTCGAAGGTATAGAGAAAACCTTCTGTACTTTTTCCATTAACCTCGGAATACGTCTGCCTTGAATCCATGTTCTCTTAATTCTTTAATCCTATACTCCTGGAGCTTAGACACTCGTCCCTTGCGTGTCTTCACTTCTAAAAATAATATATCCCTATCGGGATGCAACGCTAACAAGTCAGGTATACCATTCTTGTTTGTCTTGATAAGCTTAAGAACATAGTAGCCTTCAGCCTCTAGCTCCTTAATCTTTTTAGATTGTACTTGTTGCTCGGTCATTATCTATCTAATACATTGTTCAAATGAAAAGTTTTAAAGTATTCTTCATCAGTGTATAAATTCATAATATCAACAGCACGATTATGCGCATTTTTCTCATGTTCTTTTAAACTTAGCTGAGTACGGAAGTAAGGCGAGTCATAGTATAGATCTTTATGATACTCATACATACTTCCATACATTTTAATTGCTTTTTCTTTTGTCATAATTAATCTGCTTTTACTGTATAAATTACTGGAGACATTGTCTGGTTTCCGTCGGGATCATTTCTATAAAAATGAGCACCTAATTGTTTTCCTAGAACCTGCTTTATGTTTACGCCTATAACAATCTTAGGATCTATTCCCACAATCACAACCTCTGTTGGTTTGTTAAGCTTCTCGTTGATTTTATCAATCTCATTTGCATGCGCTTTACTTATGAAATCATAAGCTGTAAATGTATTAACGAATAAGCATACTGCTATTACAGTAAGTATTGATTTGGTATATAAATCTGTTTTCATAATTATAAATTTACTAATTTTTTTTAAAGTAATTATTTAAATAAATCATAGTACTCTCTCCAAGTACATGTAAGAAGTTGATATAACTCTTTATTTTTAAGGTATGTGATGTCTAGCATTTTCTCCTCACTGCCTATATATCCTTGAGAAATAGATTCTTTTACTGTGTTATTAAAAGCTTCATGAATAAGATCAACACAACTAGGCGGACAAAAAATTGAGCCCCCTTGTATATATCTTACTTGAGATAGAGCGTGATCTTCACGGTCTACAATATTAAAGTCAGGACGGTGAGAAAAAAAAGTGATTTTATCTGGAGATATGACTTGATTAACTTCATTGATGTTGGGCCATGTAAAGTCTTTATATAGATTTAAATCTTCACGCAACCCTCCAGCATCTGCCCATATATAAAGATCACCATCAAAATACTTATTATCTTTCGCATCTTTTATAAAGTCTAACTTATTAAATATCACGGTGTTATACAATGGTTTAGTCATTTCAGGAACTTGATGTACTATCTTAGACTTAAACTCTTTTGAGTACATAAGATTTTCTAAACCTCTATGATACCTAATGTAGCTAGGAAGTTTATGTAAGTATGTCTTAATGACCTTTGTATTCTTTAATTCTGGATCAAACTCTTTTCTTATTTTAAGTATCTCATCATAAAATTTGTTGTCTGTGTATACCACAAACTTAGCGTTTAGGGACAACGTATTTTTCATCCACCATAAATAGGTATGGTAAGAAACATCGTAGGTTTCCCAGGTGTCTCTCCCTATATCAAATAACGAGGTAACTATAACGGGCTTGTTAATCATAAATTAAGTAAATCTTTTTTGAAATGATTAAGGGTGTAGTCCTTCTTATTAATAACTGCCTTGTAGATATCGTCTTCAATACCCCCTTGTGAGAAGATCCAGTACACGTCATTCTTTAGTCGCTCTTTGGTGGTCATCCTATCTCGTGACTGCCAATAACTAGTAGCACTGAAG
>Ga0307984_1000386_pt1 | contig 19793 bp, 7 predicted proteins | sample EllFjometageno78_FD_203169 | JGI IMG/M metagenome (GOLD analysis project Ga0307984, IMG submission 203169) | Marine microbial communities from Ellis Fjord, Antarctic Ocean - #78 | ecosystem: Environmental > Aquatic > Marine > Unclassified | place: Southern Ocean | collected 2014-10-09
ATTTTTAATAAACGTAGCTGTTGTTCCAACTAATGCGCCAGTCATCGTATCGCCAGCTTTTAGAACATAGTTAGTCAGGTTATTGTGGGTATGACTGTTGTTAGCTACTGTTGCGGTCAGAGTCGCGTTACCAAGGTTTGTAAACGTAGCAGAACCCGTAACGTCTCCAGCTAATGTTAAGGTAGGATCTGCAGTAGCTGTAGTTGCTATAGTCCAAGTTTTAGCCGCAGTACCATCCACAGATTGACTTACCGTGCCTGTTACAGCGCCTGTTAAAGTAACAGTATGACTTCTAGCAGTAGTCCACTTATCGGCATTTGGATGGTAGTTATCTGCGAATATACGTTGGAAAGCCGAAGCAGTTCCATTGGTAACTCTACTAAAGTACATATCATCAGTATTTAAACCAAGTGATATTTGACTATAGTATCCGCCACTGTTGGCATGATTCATAATTAAATTATGATACCAACCACTTACTGGATTTCTTGGTGCTGCTCCGTTCATTCCTGTTCCACCAGTACCAGCCTGATCTGTCCATTGAACTTGAGAAGTACCAAATGCTATTGCCGACCTTTCGTATAGTGCACTATGTTGATGAGAATCATTTGCGACCGCAGCTGTAAGAGTTGCATTACCCAGATTAGTAAACGTAGCAGAACCCGTAACGTCGCCCGATAATGTTAGAGTAGGGTCTGAAGTAGCCGTAGTTGCTATACTTACATTACCCGTACCATCAATTGATGTTGAACCTGTAACTGCTCCAGTTAAACTTACTGTTCTTGCTGTTGTCCATTTTGCTGCATTTGTCGCAGTTGTTGCAGTTGTTGCATTTCCTGATAAAGCTCCCACAAATGTAGCGGCCTGAACACTAGCGTTATTAGTTCCACCATCTGCATCAAAGTGAAATCTACCTACTCCGACAGCATCGTTATACCTAATATAATCATTGTTTGCAAACTTAATTTTATTACCAGAACCAATTGTTAAGTTAGGAGTAGTGACTGTACCTGTAAAAGTAGGGCTAGCTAGTGGAGACTTAAGAGCAATAGAAGCGGTTACAGTAGTACTAAAGCTAGCATCATCACCTAAAGCAGCCGCAAGCTCATTCAGAGTATTGAGTGCAGCGGGAGAAGAATCAACAAGATTACTGATCTGAGTTCCGACGTAGGACTCTGTGGCATAACCAGATATACTGCCTGCAATTGTCACGTTATTAAACGTAACATTGTCAGAAGTACGAACGTTCTGGTTCATAGCATAGAGTTCATTAGATCCTTGACCTGTGTTTACTGTGTCAACGACTAAAACTTTGTTTCTTTGTGATCCTGTGACTGTTGCCATTAAAATTTTCTCCCTCTAATTTTTCTTCTTACAATTTTTGTGGGTATGTTAGTATCTAACATACTTGTATATAGTTTTCCATAAGATACCGCGTCCTTGCTGTAAGACAGCTTATAAGGCGCTTTGTTTGGGTGTCCTGTAGCAACGTATTTAATTTTTAACTGCGTTCCTGTGCTCGAAAACATATGGGTTTGCCCAACTGTTAGCGACTCCCATGTAGATCCATTATTATTACTTGCAAAGTAGTTTAAAGAACAAGCTCCGGGAGTGTAATGATCCACTACTTCTAAATAACAGAAAGTGATTTCTTCACTATTTTCAGATGTAAAGGTTCCAAACTCACACTGCCAGTTTCCAACAAGGCCAGGCCCGATGCTATCATTCCAGATTTTAAAGCTATGTCCGTCATGTCCATAGCCAGTTTGGACCCACCACTTAGTTCCGTTTGCAGAAGACATTCTAAACATCATACCGCCATAATCATTTCTGTAGCTGCGACCTCTCCCGTTACTAGTAGTGTCTTCGATATATCCATCATGTCTTACCAAAGCAACGGCTCTTTCATTGTCCCAATCTATCCAGCCTCCCATTGTTGCTTTGCCTCTATCGGCATAAATGGGAGTAAAATCAGAGTATCCAGGAAACTTATCGCAGTACTCGTCTGTTATTCCTTGTCGAAGTGCTCCCATTTTTAATTGAGCAGCAATTTGAATTCCATAGTCTGTACTTTCAACAAAAACAGTTTTTATTATTGTAGGGTCTCCCCCAGAAAAACAAGGGGTATAATCTACTTCGCAAAATCTACTGGAGCCTCCGATTCTTACTTTATTTGGATAATTTACAGGGTCTACTATGAAGAGGCCTGCTTCATAGCCGTCATCTCCAACACCTGCATCTCCCATATCACACCAAACAACTTTAGGGTTCGCTGTAGATGCAGACGTTATTACAGTGAAGTTTGAGTTATAGAACATTTGGTAGTAAACTCTATCGTTTACTTCATCGTAAAATATGTGTCCGCGATAACCATCTCTATCTACTGCTCCTGAAGAGCCGTTGCTATCAGTGTATAAATAAGAAGAAGAAGTTCCATCAATTAATTCTTCTGTATCGTTTGTCCAGTGGCGGCGAGGATATTTTTTGTAATGCGTCGGACCGTAGTCATTTATATATAACCAGTCTCCTGCTGTTACAACACCATTTCCGTACGCAATACCCGACCTATCAACATTTACTCCGTTGCTGAATACATACCGACTAGGAGGTCTTGTGTTAACTACATTATTTGTAGAGGTTGTAGTATCTTTAATATCGCTATAGTCAATCATAGAATAACCATTAACATTATGAGTACTTACATGTATTTGACTACTTCCAGTATGAATTGCGAGCGAGTTTATATGATTATAAGTGCTCGTAGTATCTCTAAACAGTGCGTTGTTATCGTGCCATATTTTTGTCATCGAACCATCATTGTTCAATCTGCGAATCGCAACCCCATCACCCCAACCACATGTTATAAGGAGGTCGCCATCAACTCCATACTGACCAAAGCCTATTACCCGATCACCTCCGTCGTAGTCGCCTGAGCCACTATTAGTAGTAGTATTGCTCAGACCTCTTTTAAATACAGGAACAAGGGCATGCTGGCCTAAGTAGTCTCCAAAAGCAGCTCCAGCAATACTTGTAACTTGATCTCTCGCAATTCTTTGTGTTTTTATAGTACTCACGATAGATCTCCAATATATTTGTTACAAAGGCTTATTTCTGTTTTCAAAAGTTTAATCATAGTTTCATTCTCTTCGTCAAAGCCTTTCTCTGCTTCTAAAGCCTCTGTAAATTCTTGTAGTTTTTCTTGATAATACTCTAAAGTTTCCATTATACTGCCACCACTTCAACCCAGAATTGATGATATTTATCAAGATCTGAGGCTCCTATACTATAAGTAAAGGCAGAGTTTGCTCCGCTATATACTAAAGCTGCTCCTGTGCGACTAAGGTTTCCTTGAACAGCTTCTGCATCTTTGTATATTTCTATGTGGTCTATAAATCTTGAAGCAGGCTTATTGTAGTTAATATGGTATACATTAATATCCGGAACTACAGAAAGAGACGCGACGTCTAGAGAGGTAGATACAGTATAAGCTCTTGTAGCAGTTGCGGCTGTAGAGTATACACCATTTTTTACTGCATACGCTCTGTATGCTATGGTGCCCCCATCATCAAAAGAAGAATCTACAATACTCATTGAGGATGCTATATCTTCTTCTGGAACTCTTGCAACTAAAGAATAGTCTGTACCACTTCCTCCGTCACTCCAAACTTCATAATGATCTACACCTGAAGTAGAAGACTGTGAAAAAGTTACTTCAATTGTTTCTCCTACCACACTTGTAGCTGTTATAGAAGGCGCTGAAGGTACTGGGGCTGTTGCTGCTACAGTCCAGGTTTTATTTCCCGAACCATTTACAGACTGAGTTGCAGTACCCGTAACGTCTCCCGTTAAGGTGACTGTATGGTTTCTAGCAGTAGTCCATACATCAGCGTTCGGGTGGTAGTTGTCAGCAAAGACACGTTGTCCTGATCCAATTAAATCTGGCGTTGTACCTATTTCAAGAATACCCGAAGATGCACCTTGCCCTACGTAAGTTGTACCACTAGAACTTGATAGACGGATATTTACATTGGTACCACTAGATCGGTTTAACCATAGAGGAGTTGAAGAGATACCAGAGTACTTAATTCCTCCATTATCAGTAAAAGTTTTAAGACCTGTTATTGTCTGTACACCAGTAGTTCTAACTACAGTAGAGTTAACCGTAACGGTATTTGCGGTAACCGAGATGCCATCACCAGCGCCTACATTTACTGTAGCGGCACCTGATGTTGCTCCCCCAGTTAAACCATTTCCAGCTGTTACTGCAGTTATGTCGCCTACGTTACTCGTATAACCGGCAGATGCATGGTTACCCCAACCGTAGGCTGTGTTCCAGTTTGTAGAGTTGCCGCCAGACGCGGTTATTGTGTTAACAACAGTAAGCCCAGAGTTATTAATAGTCGCTTTATTGTTACCTGATATCGCAAATAATACTGAGGTAGTACCATCAAGAGTAAGAGGGTATCCAGAATCTATATGTAGACCGATGCTCGCTCTTGTAGCATAAGGTAGCTTTATAGAAGCGTAATTTGTACCTGTCGTATTAAATGTCCAGTTGACTGCCCCACTTGTTGTTCCCACTCCAGATTTAAGGTTTATCTCAGCGTTATCAACGTCTAGTAAAAGATTACCTGTGAGAGTGCCACCCGCTAAGGGTAATTTTGTTGCTATGGAATTTGTTACAGTAGTACTAAAGCTAGCATCATCACCTAAAGCAGCCGCAAGCTCATTCAGAGTATTGAGTGCCGCAGGAGAAGAGTCTACTAGATTTGAAATCTGTGTACCAACATAAGACTGTGTGGCGTAGCTTTGAGTGCCATGATTGCCCCAACCATAAGCTGTGTCGTAATTAGCTTTATTAGTAGTTGTTAAGTTACCTGAGTGCCATAGTGTGTACCAAGAGCCCCAACTGCCAGCATTAGTCTTGCCTCTAAAGTACGCTGTGTTGGTGGAAGTACCGAAGCCTAACTGAGTTATCCAATTATTAACATTGTTGTGCGTTTTGCCACTACTAACAATATTAATACCTTGTCCGTAATTCTCTGGCCGTCCTGTTGTAGTAGAAGCCCAGCCAAACATCCCTGCGGTGTACTCTGTATCAAGGTTGCCTGAGTTACCGTTCGAGGTTTCAACGATATCTGAGCTATGTATGCCATCAACAGTATCCGCATCCAGACCTGAACCTGAACCGTCAACGGTTTTTATGGCAGTAAGAATCTCAGCGGCTGTTTGATCGTTAGTGTAACCAGCACTTGCATGGTTACCCCAACCATAAGCTGTGTTCCAATTACTAGAGTTATTCGTAAACGGTAAAACATAGTTATTCGCACTTGCAGCAATACCGTCAAGCTTGTTCTTTAACGTAGTAGTAAAGTTCTGTTGGGTTAATCCACCCGCTCCTACCGCGATTGCAGAAGTGTAGTGTGGAGCGGCTGTATTTGTTGCACCTGTAGCAATGCCAGATAACTTACTATTCAATGCAGAAGTGAAGTTGATCTGAGTTAAACCACCATTTCCTACTGAGTATGTAGTGTTAGTGTCTGTTGTTATATACCCCGCTGATGCGTGATTACCCCAACCATAAGCTGTGTTCCACTGTCCTGAGTTACCGCCTGTTGCTGTGACAGTTCCTGCTGCGGTAATATTACCCGAAGTATCAATACTTAATTTATTCTGATCGGCATAAGAGGATTGCGAACCTGTTGCAGAATAACCAATATTAAACCCACTTTGATTATAACCACTTCCTATAAACCATTCTCTATTAGTTGCTCCACTTGCACTATTTGCTTGATCTCTTATCTTTATCCCTGCTCCGCGACCTTCGTAACCATATATTCTAAAAAGAGCTGTCATAGCTGGAGCAGAGCCAGTATCAGGGATGCTGAGGAGCAAACCACCAGTCAACGTGCCTCCAGCAAGAGGTAGTTTCGTTGCTAAAGCAGTAGTAAGAGTAGAGGCGTAGGAAGCATCATCGTTGATAGCCGCAGCCAATTCGTTAAGAGTGTTTAGAGATCCGGGAGCGCCACCAATTAGACTAGTAATTTCTTGTTGTACAAAAGCTGTGGTAGCAATACGAGTGTTGTTTGTTCCGCCTTCTTGAGTAGCAGCTGTCGAAGTATTCGGAAGTACCATTACGCCGTTCGCAGTTATTACTTCTACGCCGCCCACCTCGAGGCCATTCTTTATTCTAAAGTTATGATTGTCGGCCATGGTTCACATCTCCCCAAGTGGCTTGCCCCCTTGCGAGGGCTAAATTTTGATTTGGATACAGTATAAGAAATTTCAACTGTTTTGTCAAGGTTTATTTTTGAGAACCTTGAAGATTACACCGTTATACTATGTCGAACTACTTTAAATGCCATTGCATCAGTAGAGGCAGGAGTTGCGAGTATGCGTACATTTCCTGAATTAATGTCTGCTGTGAAGACTGCTTCAGCGGCAGAGCCTGTGTATATAGTACCAAACTCATTAATTGACGGAGTAGTTCCATCATGAATAAGAAGCATCTCAGTAAGATGGTAAGTACCGTCAGTACTATTTGTAACCTGAATAGTGTATCGCGCACTTCGGAAAGTTGCTGCGACCATAGAATCAATTGCTACCTGAGTAGTTGCAGTAGTAGAAGTTGCAGTGGTATCAATACCTAATGCTTCTACTTGAAGCTTGGCTGCTCGAACACCGCCTGATAGGTAGAGGTCTTTCCATGCTGCTGATGCAGCGCCTAAGTCTACGACTCCGTTTGAGCTTGCGCCATTTTTATGGGGGTATACAGTGTTAGTTCCAATTTGCAACCCGCCTTCTTTGCCTTCCAGAAAAAGATTATCACCATTGTCAACACCAATAGACCCAACAGTTGTGCCGTCTTTGCGAAGGTCAATAATGTCGCCGTCAGACGTGAGCCTGTTAAGCTGTAGGCTTACTCTACCGTCTGCTACATGTTGGGCAGTTCCATTAGATTGTATTTGATGACCAACAGTTCCAATGCCTGTAGTAGTCTTACCCACCAACAGGTTGCCGATCGTATCAAACCTTCCAAACTCCGCATAACTTCCCGAACTTCCTCTGCGAAAAATGTGTGCCGCGCCTTCAGCAAAGAAAACACCGCTCCCTGTAGCCCCTGCACTAAATGCACCGCCACCGTAGACACCGCCCGATAGGTAGAGGTCTTTGAAGCGATGCGTGCTTAATCCTAAGTTTGTTGTTGCGTCTTCAACCGTTGTGCTATTGCTTGTTGGCGCAATATACCCGTTACCGAAACGCAACCCTTTATGTCCTGAAGCACTAGCATAAATATTAAAGTCACCATCAACAGTACCAATACCACCTACGGCTGCGCCGTCTTTGTAGCACTGCACGATGTCACCATCAGATGAAAGCCTGTTAAGCACTAAGCTGGTGTTACCTGAACGTGTGCTTGAAATTCTACCATCTGCACGATTTTCTACGCCAACAGTTCCGAATGTCGTAGAAGACTTACCCACCAACACGTTGCCTGATGAATCGATGCGCATGCGTTCTGCGCTAACAGTTTCATCAGAAAACACTAATGAGTAATTATGAGAACGAACGGAATAATATCTCTCGCTATTTTGCAAGCCGATTCCAGTAGGGTTGGCCGTTGTACTCTTAATATGCATAGCCTGACTAGGGGAGGTAGTACCAATACCCACGTTGCCGTCCGACCCTTGCACAAACAGCGCATGAGTATTGGTGTCAGACTCAACGCGGAAGTCTCTATCAACACCGGCCTCATTAAATACATACTCTGTAGCACCAAATTTTATATTAACAACTCCACCTTCAACAAGGAAGATGCTTGAGTCAGAATGATTGTAGCCTATACCGCCTTGATAAGCCTGTGAGCCTGTAGTGCCGTCTGCAAAATATATAGCACCAGATGTATCACTAGCAGTAGAAATAGTGATGCCACCTTCGCCACTTGCTTGATGTACTACTAGATTATCTGCTCCTGCATAATAGCCAGAGGGTGTTGAAGTGCCAATACCCACGTTGCCTGATGCGTCTATGCGCATACGCTCTGTGCCACTGGTCTGGAATATAGTGCTGTATGCGCCCGTATTTTGGATGTAGTAGTTGCCGCCAACCAGTGCGTGTACCCCCGTTGATACGCCGTCTGTCAAGCCAATTGTACCTGACACATGTAGCTTATAGGACAAAGATGATATGCCTATACCTAGATTACCACTACTATCTATTCTCATGCGTTCTACGGTGCCAGTACCGAAACCTAAAACGCCTGATGCGGGTCTATAAATAAAAGCACTTTCAGAAGGTGCTGATTCATTACTCCTAAGTGCAAAATAGCTTGCTCTTGCATTACCTGCTACATCTAATTTAAAGGAAGGCGAAGTAGTACCAATACCCACGTTGCCAGTCGCATCAATAATCATGCGCTCGACGCCAGCAGTATCAAATCTTATCTTATCTTCATCAGCACTTTCTTCAACTTGTATCTTTGTATCGCCATCTGCGTCTGCAACGTGCGTAATAGCACTTGCACTCGACCAAGAAAGAGTTCCCGAACCATCAGTTTTGAGTACCTGATTTGCGCTACCGTCTGCGGTTGGGAAGGTGAATGCTTGGTTAAATGTGATTGCACCTGTCGAGTTTAGAGATAAACGAGTTACCGCATTCGTTTGGTCATAAAAGTTTAATAGCCCATTCGCATTAATTATCGACCAGTCGGGATTACTATTAGTGTCATTTAGGTTTATTCGGGGATACGTATTAGCAATCGTAAGGGTACCAGAAAGACTACCGCCAGAGAGAGGAAGATTTCCGCCACCGATCTCTACTATAGACGCACTGCCGCTGTCCTTCTTGATGTACATCTTACCGTCATAGGTATTGATGGCGACTTCGCCGAGAGATAATTGAGATACGGTTGGAGTGCCGCCCTGCGTTGCAGAGCGTCTCAGTTTGATAGTTTGTGCCATGTGGCTCCCCTAAAACTTGCGTATATACGCTAGGTTATATTGTTTGTTTTTAGAATGTGCCGCCGTCAAGAATACCTGTGAAGGATGCTGCAAAGTTTCCTGCAGTCATTAACTTAGAAGTAGTACTTCCATCATTGACCTGCCAGTAGTCGGTTGCTTCGTTCCAAAGCAAGGATACGTTAGTAGCAGTTCCTCGTTCAATTTCAAAACCAGCGTTCTCAGAAGGAGTACCTGTTTCGTCATTGTTGAGCAGCATAATAGAGTCGCCAATAGCAACAGTATTAGAATTTACAGTAGTAGTTGTACCGTTTACAGTAAGATTACCTTGAACAACAACGTTGCCCGAAGCTGTCATTGTAGATGCAGTAATATCATCGGAGTTTAATGCTCCGTCTACAGTTACATTGTTAAACGTTACGTTCGAAGTAGTTGCAACGGCCTGACCGATAGCAAAAGTAACTTTATTGTTGGAAGCTGTAGTTGTTACACCGGTGCCGCCTTCAAAGTCTAGAGTTTCTGTGAGAAGTGCTACTGCGTCAGAGCCGGAATCGCCTGTAACGTTTAGAACACTTGCAACACTTGCAGTACCTGCGGCAGTTAAACGACCTTGCCCATCTACTGTGAAAGTAGGAATAGCAGTAGTAGAACCATAGCTTCCTGCAGTTACAGCAGTATTATCAAGATCAATAGTAACTTCATTGTCAGAAACAGTAGTAGTAATACCTGTATCACCGGTAAAGGTTAAGGTATCTGTGAGAAGTGCTACACCATCTGTACCACTATCGCCTGCAATATTAAGAGTAGTCGCTAGAGAAACTGTCGATGCTGCGGTTACAAGACCTTTTGCATTTACAGTAAGTACTGGAATTGTAGTAGTGGATCCAAATGTGCCAACATTACTATTAACAGTAGCAAGAGTAAGAGCTGCAGATACTGCGGCTGTGCCATTAACAGCTGAAAGTGTTGCAGTAGCATCACCAGTAAGGCTAAGATTGCGCGGAGTTGCCCACTGTGTAGCGGTTGCGGCATTACCTGTTAAAGCACCTACAAACGAAGTAGATGTAATAGAAGTCGCACCAGTTACTACACCAGCATCAACATTGATCGTGCCATCAAGAACAATAGCAGACCCCGCAGCTGGAGTAAGATTAAGTGCACCCGTAGAGGCGGAAATTGTATTAGCGTTGACATTTATATTATCAACTTGTAAAGCTGTAAGAGTACCAACAGAGGTAATTGCAGTTTGAGCTGCTTGTGTTACAGTAAGTGCTGTACCACTGACATTGCCAGTTACGTTACCCGTTAAGTTACCTGAGAAGGTTGCTGTAATAGTTCCTGCAGCAAAGTTCCCTGAGCTATCTCGCAGTACTAGCTTACTCGCTGTGTTTGATGCGGTCGCTGCAGTAATAATATCAGTATAATACTTACCACCAATGGCGTCAATATCACCAGTACCGCCACCAGGGCGTCCTATAAATAATTTGTTGGAACTAGCTGAATATGCTAGTTCTCCGTTCGCGAGTGCGGTAGGTGTTGCGGTACTAGTACTTCTTTTGATTAGAATTGTTTGAGCCATTTAGGTTCTCCGGTCAGCCTTAAAAGGCCCCTGCGTCAAGCGTATCATCGTCCTCTGCAACAACTAAGTTAGTCCATGCAAAAACTCCTGCGCTTATTTCGCGGTATACTTTGATTTCATTGTCATCCTCGTCATACCACGTATCACCCTCTGAAACATTTGTTCCTGTAGGCGTATCGGTAGACCGAAAGTCTTGATCTGCAAGTTGCTCTAAAGCATCCTGCACGTTTGTTGCTGTTACTGTGCCGTGGGGAGTAACATTAATTCCGGAAGCACTTGTTAAACCGATAGCAATACCCCTGGCCTCTACTAAAGTAGTATCTGTACTAATATCTAACGATACAGCCTCTGAGGAAGAGGCTGTAATAGTTGTAACATTTTCGGATACAGTAATATTAGTAGTAATATCAGACACTATCTTGTAACTCCTTGGTTAAGGGTCACGGACCCGTGTAAAAGTTTTTGTACAACAGTATCACTTGTTGTAAAGATCTCTAGATCATACTGATAAGTACCTGCAGCTATCGCATTCGTAACGCTGTTCGATAGGCTCATCTGAATTTTACCATTTGTGGGTGTGGGAATATTGCACGTAAACGTAGCCGTTAAAGTAGTCGAAGACTTAGTCGGTCTTAGCTGGGCACGTGCAGAGTACCCGGTCAAGTTTTTAACTGTTCCGGACTCAGATACTGTAAACTCTAACGCAAAGTCGGAACCTTGGTCAATAACTAGGTCGTAGCGGGCTGCTGTCATTTGATTTTCTCCATTACAGAATTATAGCCAAATTGAGGTGCTATGTCAAGATTTATTTTTTTCATGGTATTAAGAAAGATCTCCGATTATAACTCTCACATTATTACTGGAGTCATACACTTTTGTCGTGCCTCCGACAATTTCGGTACGAGCACCTGATGTTCCGCTTTTCATTGCTAACGTTCCGGCGGATTGATCGAAAAACATATGAGCACTTGCTGAGTCTCCTACAAAGAAGTCTCCTGTTTCATTTAAAGCAGCCCCTGAACCTGTAAGAGTAGTGCCGTTTATTTTTGCAGCATTATCTACGCCACCCGTTTGTCCTGTAGGACCTACTCTTATGTCTCTTGTGAGAATTTTGTCGGCATCTAAGATATCTACGTTTAGTGTATCAAAGGTAGCATTTCCTAAGCTTTCTAAAGTACTTGCTAAAGAGATAGAGGGAGTACTTGTTGCATTTGATACGCTTATTCCTGTACCTCCGGATACGCTTGTTACAGTACCCTGAGGTATAGTAGTATTACCAGCCAATGCCGTAGTGGAGGTAGTACCTATTTGCAAGAGTGAAGTATTACCTGCCAAAGCAGTAGTAGAGGTAGTACCTAAAGCTAGCGTTGAGTATGCTGTGTTACCAGCCAATGCCGTAGTGGAGGTAGTACCTATTTGCAAGAGTGAAGTATTACCTGCCAAAGCAGTAGTAGAGGTAGTACCTATCTGTAATAAACTTGTATTACCAGCCAGTGCCGTAGTGGAGGTAGTACCTAAAGCTAACGTTGAGTATGCTGTGTTACCAGCCAATGCCGTAGTGGAGGTAGTACCTATTTGCAAGAGTGAAGTATTACCTGCCAAAGCAGTAGTAGAGGTAGTACCTATCTGTAATAAACTTGTATTACCAGCCAGTGCCGTAGTGGAGGTAGTACCTAAAGCTAGCGTTGAGTATGCTGTGTTACCAGCCAATGCCGTAGTGGAGGTAGTACCTATTTGCAAGAGTGAAGTATTACCTGCCAAAGCAGTAGTAGAGGTAGTACCTATCTGTAATAAACTTGTATTACCAGCCAATGCCGTAGTGGAGGTAGTACCTAAAGCTAACGTTGAGTATGCTGTGTTACCAGCCAATGCCGTAGTGGAGGTAGTACCTATTTGCAAGAGTGAAGTATCACCTGCCAAAGCAGTAGTAGAGGTAGTACCTATCTGTAATAAACTTGTATTACCTGCCATTGCAGTACTACTTGTAGTACCGAGAGTTAGTAAAGTCGGTTTTCCAGAAAGAGCACTATATGCTCCGCTAAAGGAAGAGGTGCCTGCACCTATAGCGGTTCGTACTTCTGACGCAGTTATGCCTGTTTTTAAAGCAGGAGTTCCAGCATTATCATATAGCGCAGGAGACTCAGTGTTAGTAGCGTTAGCATCTATATCATCTAACTTAGTTTTTAGAGTATTTGTAAAGTCGTTAGCGGTCTGACTATCAGCAGAAATTACTCCTGAAGCAATACTTATTCCACTACCAATTTTTACACCTCCAAGGACGCTGGCGGTAGAAGTAGGCAGAGAATAGTTATTTGCATTAGTATCAATAGTATTAAGTTTAGTGCCATCGGCAGCAATATCCCTTCCATCAACGGTTCCAGTAACAACTAAAGCACCTGTTAGTGTTGCGCCTGTTGAGGTAGTATTAAACTTATTACTCCCTTGGTAGCGAAGATATACAGAATTTGAGTCAATTTTAAACTGCTCTCTCCAAGTAAAGTCAACCGCCTGCTGCTCTCCTACTGTTTGACTGGCAGGTGAGGTAAAGATGCTATAAAGTCCACTGCTCTGGCTCCACTCGGTGTGAAAAACATAACCAGCTTCCGTTACTATCTCATCATCATCATGCCCTACTCGAATATTAAAGTTTCCGCGACCATCGTTATACGAGATAAGGTGTTTATCGTTTTCAAAATGTATGGAGTTTGCAGTATTAAGTGCAATCCCCCCTGTGAAAGTCTTGATGCCGGACATTGACTGAGATCCAGTGGTACGAATAACAGTACTATCGACCGCTAAAGCTCCAGTTGAAGTTGTGTAAGACACGCCATTGCTTGCACTCAGAGCAGATCGTGCAGGAGTAGTAACTCTTGCATCGGTAAAGTAAAGGTTATTCGTACCTTCGTCCAGATTATCTGTTGTAAGACCTGCGAGGGACGAAGGAGTACCTGTTACATCTCCTATAAAAGTACCATAGAAGGTTCCTGCTTCTACTTTTTCGCTACCAAAAGTCCAACCTGCAAGGTTATCACTAGGGCCTACTCCATTTTCGGCATAGACCAGACTCTTATTGCCTTGACTTCCTCGTGCTACTTCAATACCTGCTGTTACCGTGCTTGCAGGGGTACCGGCCATATCACTGTTTATAAGGATCTTGTCGTCATAAGTAGATAAAGAACCTCTTACAGCAACGTCATTTGTAAAAGTTTTATTACCTGCAATTGATTGAGCACCTGAAGTACGCACTACAGTAGAATCTGCCGAGAAGTTAGTGCCTGATAAGCTTACACCTGCACTACCTGTATACTCAGTATTAGTGTTTGTAAGAGTAACATCTGCTCCAGACCCTTCAAGAGTCAAAGTAAGTGTTTGATCAGTAACTGAAGCACCTGTAACATTGTTATCCGGTAGAGTATATACGGTATCAGTAGAGCTTATAGTTACTGTATTAGCGGCATCGTCTTTAACTAGGGTTACGTTAGTGCCTTGCGTTATAATACCCGCTGCTAGATCTCTTATTTCTTCATCGGTTCTTTGGGTGTTAGCAGAGCTTATAGTTACTGTATTAGCGGCATCGTTTTTAACTATGGTTACGTTAGTGCCTTGCGTTATAATACCCGCTGCTAGATCTCTTATTTCTTCATTGGTTCTTTGGGTGTTAGTGTCAGACCAAGGTACATTAACATACATCTTATCTGTATCTATCTCTACGGGATAGTTTTTTCCGGACTCCGTATAACCTACCTTAACAAGACCTGCTACAGTATCGGTAGCCGTAGTATACTGTGTGTTTGTAAAAGTAACATCAGAGACTCCTTCACGGGCTAAAGTAAGGACTTGGCCTGCAACTGAAGCATTAGTAACGTTGTTATCAGGAAGAACATATACTGCAGGCACAGTTACAGTGTCTGTGCTCGCATCTCCTCTTGTTAGAGTGATGGTGCTTCCACTAATTGTAAGAGCATTAGCTGCAGAGGTCAGAGACTGATTAGAGTTTTTAGCAGTTTTGAGTCCTATAGCGGTAGCAGTATCCGTGGCGAAGTTTTCATTATCGCCAAGAGCAGCGGCTAACTCATTCAATGTATCCAGAGCGGCAGGAGATGAGTCAACTAAGTTAGAGACTGCGGTGTTAACATAAGTCTCCGTAGCATATCCCGAATCCAAACTAATTGTGGCTATTTGATTTGGCGTACTGCCCGTTACTGCAAGATTCAAACCTGTGGTAAAGTTAAGAGTAGTTGCGGCAGTTCCTTCTGAAGTTCCATCTTCTTGAACAATTACACCTGCTGTTGAGTTTACAATAGAATTTGCATCAATGGTAACACCGGAAAGTATTAGATCGGTTCCATCGAACAAAATGTGCTTATCTGCTTTACCAAAAACCATCTTACCGCCAGTAAGATCCATAAAGGCACCAGCCTCTGTGCCGGTAGGAGAAGCATCTGCGTCTGGAATACTTCCACCTTTAATAGTACCTGTGGTTATGTCTCCAAGATCCGCAGTCATCGCTGATAAACCGCCTGTGATATTCATCTTGCCAGCGGTTATACTAGTTGCACCTATTCTGTCTGCATTTATAGTACCTGCGTTTATGTCTCCTGCGTTCAGGGTTCCTCGCAGCTCCATTGTGCCAGCAGATTGATCCCAGAATACATACTTATCAGAAGACGCATCGCCTAAGTAAAAGTCTCCTGCAGAGTTTAAGTGGGCTCCTTTTCCAGTCAGAGTAGTTCCGTCTATTTTTGCTACAGTATCTCTATTTCTTGCAGTACCGGTTCCAGTTCCTCCTTGAGTAGCTGTAAAGATACTTCCAATAGTATAAACTACGCCGGTTGTTCCTGCGACAGTATTCCACTGTGTTTGTGTAGTGTTTCCTAAGGCTGTAATGTAATACTCTGTGCCGTTAACAAAACTAGGTGCTGATACTTCGGCAGAAGGACCAACTCTAATATCTCTTGTTACAATTGCATCAGAGTCTAACATTGTAGTATTTAAAGTTTCAAAAGTACCTACATCAACAACTAGCTCTTTAAACTTTCCTGAAGTTGCAGATATATGATCAGCAGTTATAGTGCCGTTTACAATTAAGTCACCATCAATAACTTCTTCTTGCTTATTCCATGCACCAGAGCCTTCGTATATCCAAACAGTTTGAGCTGTAGGATTACTCTGTGTACCAGTAAAAAAGAAAGCTTGATCATCTAGTACCGCAGCGTCAGGTTGTGCACCTGAACCGTCGCCCCATCGGCTGTTGGCTAGTGCCGAAGTTGTAGGCAGTGTAGTAACTTGTATGTGCCAGCGACCTGCACCTCTAGTTCCAGGAGTTCCGTCTATAGCACCCGTAGCGCTTCCAGCAACGCCTCCGGTAGAGCTAGTAGGGAAGTAAGCTGAGGGAACTACAAGACCGTTTTGTGCAACAACAGTATGTCGGATCCAGTAGTACTTTGTTATTTGCGTTTGCTCTACTATTATGTCAGAGAGGCTAACAGCTTGCGTCGTGTATATTAAAGTTGCAGCGGTTCGATCATTTGTGTTAGAAGCCCACACTTCGGTACTATGGGTAGCTAAGTTAAAAGTGGCTGAGTTTGTCCAAGCAAGATTAATAGCACCTTTAGTAGAGGTACTTGCAGTTAACGCCTGTACTCCTGCCGGAGCAGAAACTACGGCATCGTTAACAGCGCCACTAGCTTCAAGCTCCAGCTCTTTTGTCTCATTCGAGCTTTTAATGCTGTTTATTATATAGGCAGAGTCATTATGCTCTGTGGCCTTTACTTGTACTAAACCGTTAGATTGAAAGTTTAAACTATCTATTCGGAACTGTTTATTTTCCCAATTAAATCTTGTGTTGTTAATTTGTATTATTTCACCTGTTAAAAGAAGATACCCTTTTGAATCTATAGTGAAAGAAACATCTAACCCGTAGCGAGACTCATCTAAAAACTGTTGAATATTAATACGGGAGTTAAAGTAGTTAGAAATGCCAGGCATAGCAAACTGCCCGCTTCTACGGATGCCTTTATCTTCTTTTAAGTATGTGGAGTTAAAGTACGTAATAGATCTTGCATTGTAATTGTTTTGTGGATCAATTACTTGGGCCGACATACTATTGTACGCACCTTTTTGCCCTTTGTCTTGTAGTTTAATCTTACCAATAATGTCTCCATCATTGATTGTTTGATAAGTTTCAAAGGACGCTGGAGCCGCTTGTTTAATTGCTAGCTCGTACTTACCGTTAGCGTATCTTAGTATACCATTGAACTGCTTGAGCATAGTATTAATATTATCGAACAAAGGAACAGAAGTATCTATAATCTGATTCATTTGGTGACGAGTTACAAAACGCTGCTCAGGCTCTTCCCAGCCTACATATTTCCAGTACTTTACATCATCAGAATCGTATAGGGAGTATCCTGGAGAGTTAAAGCCTTCTGTAACGTTTGTAAACTTTTTAACAATAGGGTTTCCCGAAGCTGTAAAACCGTCTAATATAGAGGCAGCTAAGGTAGTGTTGCCACTACCGCTGACTTTAACCAGGGTTAAGTTGCTTGTTAAATTACCTGTAGTAGGTCTTGTAGTAATTGCTCCAGCAGCAGATGCCTGCCAAACTTTTCCGTCTATCCAGTAATATTCTCCTACTGCAAAAAGTCTATAGTTATTCCACCTGTATCCGAGCTTCCCAATAACATTAGTAAATACAATCTCAGTAAACGCTGTTGAAGTTGTTGAACCCCCGCTTTCGATGTTTACGTTTACAGGAGTTGCGCTTTTTACGGTTCCCTGAAAGAGTAAAGATGAGTTACCCTCAATCTTATAAGTAGGATTAGACGCTAAAGCCCCCGCGTTAAACGTTACAGTACCTGGCACTTGTATAGTTACGTCTGAAGGGGTATCACAATCACGAGCTGCTTGTAAGAAGCTCGCTAAGTTTATATCGCTCTCTTCTAATCCTTTTCCATATCTTTTGCTTTTTAAGTAGTCAAGTAGTTGAAGCGCAGGGTTTATCGATACGCGAGAATCGTTTCCATTTTCACCAGCAGATACAGAGTAAAAGTCGCCTGTAGTAGGGCTAAAGTCGTAAGGCATGGGTTCCGAAAGCCTGGCTATATACTTCTGAGCGTTGGCGGAGGTATAGACATAGCTTACTATGTCTCTTTCTATTTTTTGAGTTATAATATCGCTCGAGTCATAACGTAGTATTTCTATACCTCTACCGTTATAAGCTCCGGAAATCGTAGAAGAAGCATCATTAAGGTTAACAAGATTATGATTTCGTAGCGTGCAAACAGCACTGCCCGTTAAAGCGTTAAACTTGCTTTTTATAGTGTTCATACCAGAAAGAGTGTCAGCCACTCTTATCATGTTTCTGAGAAAAATGTTACCTTTTTCTAGTACTCTAAAAATTGCATGGTTACTTTCTCCTGCAAAGTTAAGGCTTACAAAGTCTCCTAGATTACACTGATCATAAAAAGGAGACTGATTTGCAAAAGTAATCTCTCTATAACCCCCTCCTACGCTTTGAGTAGATGTATAGTCGCTAAGAGAAACGACTGTGGCTGTAGGAGTGGCTCCATGCTCTAAGTATGCTGAGGCGCTTTCTGTATGATCGTGTGTAATCATGTGCCATCTATGGTTCCCTGTGGCACTTTTCATATAGAATGAAGTCGCTACTCCGTCTTGCGGATTTGCAGAAAATCTAAATTTATAGCTTAAATTAATGGTGCTCTTATAATGAGACCACTTATCAGTAATTGTTACAGCACTTCCAATTTGAACATTAGTAGAAGTGTGGTGTAGTGTTACAGTGTCTCCCAGTTTAAAGAGTGCGTGAGACGCATTTCCATTTACACTATCTTCGTCATAGCTATAGTCATAGTTATAGGCTTTTATTTTCTTGCCTCGTACAACAAACTCAAGTTTTGGAATAGTTGTTTCGCCTTCTCCAATTAGGTACTTAGACACTACATACGCCGTATCCAAGAGTCTATGATTAGGGCTCCAGTAGTTATTCTTATTTAGCTCAGGGATAGTAGTTTGTAGCTTAAACTCTTCGTTCGCTGATTTTTGAACTAAAAGGTCGTTTGCTTCTTGGTTAGGCTTACCTGTATGCACAAAGACTGTTGCAGGTGCGGTTGAACTACCTGAGGCGGCTAAACTAAAGGTTGTTTCGTGCTGGAGGCCTTGGCCGCCTGAGGAGTTTAAGCTGTAACCAAAATTAGGCTGTGCATATACAGTATTCATTCCTCCTTCTCCACCTATATTTATGTTGAGCTGAATATTTTGGCCGAAAAGATTAAAGTTGAGTAGACTACCTGATCTAGAGCTTGAGCCTGCAAGTACGTCGCCTTTATCGGCTCTACCGTAGCAAACCACCGCAGCGTCTGTAGCTACCGCTGCACTTCGAGCATTAGAGTCATTTAAGTCTAGGCATACGGTACTATTATCTTCTACGTGTATATCATATATACCTCCGATTTCTCCCTCACAAAAAGCGTGTGCAACATACACTTCTTTCGCGTTGGAGGATAGAATATCTGCAAATACCGGTATACTATCTACTTTTTGAATTCCGTAAACAACGGGCAAAGACTGCGCACTTAGATTAAACTGTAAGTCAACCTCTCTATCTACTTCGACTTGGTACTCTACTGTTTTCTTTCCGCCAATAAGACCTGCAAAACCTCCTCGCTTTTTCATTTTGTAGCGAGTTTCTTGAGCTTGGTAAGTTGCAATAAGATTTATTGATCTTTCTGCGTGTGCAAAACCTGCGTCAAATTCATATTCGGGACGTATAAGCGCATCTACATCAGAACGCCCTGTAGTGCTTAGAGCTCTGTGAGCTGAGTCAGATGTCATACGACTTTGTACACGAACGAAATCACCCCAATGCGAGGTAAGATTCCAAGAAACCTTTGAACTCTTAAAGGCGTCTTCCGCTATAGATCCTTTTGAGATAATGCCTCTAAATATAAGAAAAGGTTTTCCTATAATCACCCCTGTTTCAGGATTAGAGTGCGCTCTGTAAATCATGACCTCTCGGTTAACATAGTTTACATAGTTTGTTGCTTCTTTATTTCCAATTAAAGAACTTATCTCTTCGGATGCAAAAGAAAGCGTATATACTTGATTACTAGATACGGCTGTTAAAGAGGTATCCATAGGTGTTAAGGATACTGTTTTATTATCGTTAGTAAATTTATTTATTCTTACATACTTATTATTATTAGCATTACCAGTACTTTCTAGAAGCAATACATCGC
>Ga0307984_1000387_pt1 | contig 19758 bp, 28 predicted proteins | sample EllFjometageno78_FD_203169 | JGI IMG/M metagenome (GOLD analysis project Ga0307984, IMG submission 203169) | Marine microbial communities from Ellis Fjord, Antarctic Ocean - #78 | ecosystem: Environmental > Aquatic > Marine > Unclassified | place: Southern Ocean | collected 2014-10-09
AACACTTCTGTTTACATGTATAACACTTTTGTTAACTATTAATGATTATTTAATGGGGCCATTGCGTTGTACCGCTCCTGGGCTAATCGGTATCTTCTGAAATCACCAAGTGATGGTTCTGGTATTACCTTCCTATCAGCCTCATACAAAGCCATTACCAACCTATCCTGTGCAATCAAAGCTTTTTGTGAAGCTGTTGGGCCTTTACGCTCAAAATCTTTCTTGTCAATTAAGCCTCGGTCTTCTAGGTTACGCATGATCGAACTGTACGAGCATAGGTATCGGCAATAGACCATCATATTCCCAGATTTACCCAATTTGATGTGAAAACGGTCAACACCGCCGCAGCATGGACACGGCCCCTTGTATTCTCCACCCATTTTCTTGAGACCTAACCCTTCAGAAACGTATTCAATGCTCATGCTGCGTCACTCCGCTTACTGTACCTTATCTGGGTACTTTTGATATATTTTAATGTTGGTTCACTTATAATACCCATCGGTATCATCTGGGGTTTAATAGCATTAGGCCACACACCAAACCTATTTTTGTAAGTATGCGAAGCCCAACCGCCTCCGTTCTTGTAACCCTTACCCCTAGCATATAGCAATAACTCCGAATAGAAAACAGTTTTGTCTTCTTTTGATACAGTCTTGTTTCTTTGTTCGGGGGTAAGTTTCTTTAATATTTCTGATGTTGTTTCTAGCTGCTCCGTTATCGGGATTTCAAAGCCGCACTTGCATGATAAACCCACCATCAACTGGGTACATACTGGGCAGTCTTTCGCCGTACTGGTTTTCTCTTTTTTCTTAACTAGCTTATTCTCGTCATACCGCTTTTCTCCGTCATCCAAAGATTCAGGAATAATATCTTCTGAAAATCCATGCCTAGCCACATTGCCTGCATGATCAAGATAAATTGCAACTTTTTTACCTGGGCTAGTCCTGGCAATTCTTCCCGCCCTTTGACAAAAAACAATTTTTGACTTAGTTGGAAAAGCATCGATTAAAACTGAGACCCCTGGCGAGTCAAACCCCGTATTTAACAAGCGGCTACATGAAAGCACTAGAAATTCTCTACGGGCATGAGCTGCAAATATGACATCTCGTAATTCTTGATCCATATAACCATCAATATGCTGCGATGAGATACCCGCAGCATTGAACGTATCAACCAAAGATTTTGAGTGCTTGATGCTTGGCGTAAAAGCTATGGTTAAACCGTTATTACCGTATGTTTTCCAATTTTCTACAATGTCACCAACTAAACCTTCATCCTGCTCTGTGGCTTCTGATAGGCTTTTGGGGTCGTAATCACTACCCCCAGTTGGTAGCTGCTTAGTTTTAATGCCTTTTAGACTTACATTGCGCCCGCCATAATAATCAATTGGGCATAGATAACCTTGGGATAACAGCTCCCTTGGGGTGATAGGCACAAGTAGATCATCATAATGAACACCCAAGCCTTTCGACAATGGTGTTGCCGACAAGCCTATAAATATGACGTTGTTATACATAGCCATCAGCTCTGTCAGCGCTTTGTAGTGAATGTGGCACTCATCTACTATAGCCAAATCAAATACAGGTTTTACTCTTCGGCGGGCAAGGGTTTGTATACTGGCAATCTGGATCGGAGCTTTCCGCTGTAGCTCATGCTGTCCCTGGATAACACCAAAATCAATGCCATGCTCAGTAAATGCGTCTAAAGTCTGACTTACTAACTTAACCCGATCACAAATAAATATGCCGCGTTTGCCCTTGTCCTGCACACTTTTTAATATTGATGCTGCCGTAATGGTCTTACCAAAGCTACAAGGTGCAGCTAAAATAGGCTTCCTGTTGCCCTTGCGAATTGAATCACGAATCATGCTAATGGCTAATTCTTGGTGTGGTCGTAGGTTCATTTTAATGGCCTCAACTGATCCTGGCTTAAAGCGTATCCTTCGCCGTGTCCAAGATTAATGATGTTTTCTTTTTTTAATAGCTCTTCAGCTTTGCACCAGCCTGCGATCCTATAAGATGGGAAAGATCCTACAACCAGGACATAAATATCACAGTCTTCGACCTTCTTCTTGAGAGTGGCAAGCATCCTGCCAGTTTGGTATTTAGTTGTCTTTACGTCAACCTTATTACCCTTTGCAGTTAGTAAATCAAACTTAGGCAGATCAACCAAATCTATTTCTGTGTCTGGGTACAGGTTCAAAGCCTTACACACAACTAACTCACCTGCTATGCCTTCTAAATCGGTCTCTGCGTCTGATTGGTTCCCCATCTTAGTGTTGGGCTTACCCTTGCTTCTTGCGTTCTTGTTACGGCTTACTGCTAGGTGCTTGGCAATCTTCTGCTCACACTCATTTAGTATAATTTTCATCTTCGCTCCACTTTCTTCAGGCAATACTTGTCACTAAGATGGTTTGGGATACCTATACAAGTAACCATAACCAACAGTATGCTATTTGCTTAATCCAATCACCACATTTGCATAAACCATTCAACGATCCGTGTTGAGCTGGTCTGCTCCCTATTGTGTATCCGCTAACTATGTTTGTATCTCGGCATTGCGCTGCGTTGATCAGTCCCATCAGTCCTGGCGGTGATTGCTATCCTACGTTTAAAGCCAGTAGTAGGCATGAGCGTTGTTTTTTATGGCGGCAACACTAAAGAAACCCGCATATTATTGCTGGATTCGATGCTGCGAGGAAAGAATATTGCGTTGTAATAACACTTTTGATAAACTAACACCTGTGTTGGCGCTAGTTCTTTTCTTGCTCTCGCTGGCTCGAATGAGGCTGTAACCTCTTCACCAACACAATCTATTCTAAAGCCCCACCTGTTTAATTGCAAGTGGGGTTTTTTTTACTACAAGTTTAAGTAAACAACTATTGATCCGATAATGACACCACCAACCACAGCTGCAATCATTTCACCGCCACTAAAAGTTATATCTTCACTTTCAACTTGAGCCTTTGGTGTGTCGGCAACAGCACCTTGACTCCAGGCTTTATTAATCTTTTCATCCCTAATGCGAACACGAGTTTTGCTGATGTTTATTTCAACAGCTTTTTCTGTTCTACCTAGTTTGTCTGCAATTCTTTTATGCGACTTACCAGCATTGTGCATATCCCATGCAAAGTTGCTGTCAACTAAAGTCCAGGTTTTGTTTTTCTTCGTAATAGTCATATTCATGCTCCAGTTAAGTTTACTTCAATTAATACTCAGATTTTTCATCTACATAATGGTCAAAAATAACTTCATCAGATATTTCATTACAAAATATTTCCCAAATTAGCTCACGAGTATAAAAATTAGCGTGATGTGGCTGATCTTTTAATGGTGTTGCTGACCTGAGAAATGCTTCTTCTACAATCTTGTCTTTTTCTTCGTCATCTATCATCTCAATAAATTCATGCAATTCGTATACAACACCGTCAATTTTTACATTACCAGTGGTTTCTAGCTCCCAAAACAAGTCTCCACGAGTGTTTAGGATTTCCGTTTCGTATTCGTATACATCATTGGCTGGGTTATTTGAGTTCATATTGCGTTGCTCCGTTTTCTAATATGCAACTACTTTATTACAATTAAATATAAATTGCAATACCTTTATGTTGACAATAATTACATATGTGTGCAATAATTCTTTTGCGGTATAAATAACTAGGAGCAATAATAATGAAGCAATCAGAATCAATAACAGACCTTGCAACGGCACTATGCCTTGCACAGGCGCAAATGGGTGGCGCTATAAAGGATAGCAACAACCCTTTCTTTAAATCTAGCTACGCTGACTTAGCGAGCGTTATACGGGTGCTTAAAGAGCCGCTAGCTAATAATGGCTTATCTTTTGTTCAGTTCCCTATTACGTCAGAGGGCGGTCAGGGTATTGGTGTATGCACAATGCTTATGCACAGTTCTGGGCAGTGGCTGCAAGGTGAGTACCTATTACCTATGGATAAGGTTAACCCACAAGGTGCGTTGGCAGCTATCACCTACGCAAGAAGGGGAGCTTTGCAGAGCTTGTTTGGTATCCCTGCCGTAGATGATGATGGCAATTCGTTGGTTAACCATAACCCACCAGCACCAGTATCTAGGCTGGATGGCGTTCCAGAAGAACCATTTAAGCGAGTAAGCAAGAAGTTAACTCAAGATATTGTCGCTATCGTGCTAGAAAGCATGGAATCTGGTGAGACTAGCGTAATGGTAGAGGCTTTAGGAGAGCTTGAAGAACATGAAAAGCAGCATATATGGAGGCAGTTTACAGGCAAGCAACAAGAGTTTATTTCAAAAACCAAGAGTATGTAGCAATGGCAAAAGTTATTATTACAGTAGAAGATATAGATATAGATGATGGGTTAATTAATTTTGGCTCTGAACTCATTGACGATGAAGATGGTAGTACGGCGGTTGTAGTAGCTGAAGCGATGGCACAAGCAGCCTTAAATATATTACAAGAAATGCAGGAGCATTAATTATGAGCAACTACGACAACAACAACACAGGCGCATTATTCAAGAATGACCGCAAACAGACAGATAAACACCCAGATTATACTGGAAAGTGCGAGATAAATAATGTCGGTATGTATATGAGCGCCTGGATCAAGACTGGCCAAAGTGGCAAGAAGTTTATGTCATTTAGCTTTAACCCAATAGAAGTTCAAGCACCTAAGCCGGCTCAAGCGCAGGATAATAGCTTTGATGAGGATGGCGATATACCTTTCTAGGTAGCCAAAAAAAAGCCCGCTGTTTTAATGCGGGCTAAGTTCCTTACTGGAGCAATGAAATCATAACACACTAGGGGAATAAAAGCATGAAACCACATCAAGCCTCCGACACAGGAGCCTCGCTTAGAGTAGCACAGGCATTGAAAAAAACAACAGGCTCTCAACTGGCCCGTGACTTTAAAGTTCATCCACAGCAAATTATTCGTTGGAGAAATGGAACTGATATTAAGGTTTCTCTAGCCATACGCTTCGCAACATATTTTGGTCTAACATTAAGCGAGTTTATTGCATTAGGTGATTCTAATGGCTGATATCCGCTTTACCGTTACAAAAAAAGATGTGAAGCCCAAGATGATGGAAGTCTGGGAAATGGCTAACAAAGGCTTACAAAGTGGCGAACCTGTCATCGTTACGCTAGGCAGAGAAAAAAATAAAGGCACTAGACTCCAGGAAAATTGTTATCACGCTCAGATTGGTGATTTTGCCAAACAGATAACGCCTATGGGTTCTAGGTACGATTTAGAAACATGGAAAGAGCTACTTACCTGGGATTTCGCTAATGAAAAAATGCGTATGGGTGAGCCACTTAAAAAAGGCAATAGATGGATTGCCAGTTTATGCGGAACGGCGATGCTACCCACCAGGCCATCAACAAAAAGTTTTGATAAAAGTATCAGATCAGAATTTATCGAGTATTTGTTTTCAAGAGGAAGCGAATACGGCGTTGAGTTTACCGACAAAACACTGGCAGAGTATGAAGCCTATAGGGAAGCACAGAAATGAGTGAATGGATAAGCGTTAAGGATAGATTACCTCCAGTAACGGGACATGTGCTAGCTGCTGCTGTAGACGTAGATGACTTCGCAATGTGGCAGGAGGTTCTTAATTACTACATCTGCCCTGAGTATGAAATTGGGCTATGGGAAACATTAGGCTGTGAGGACTTTGAAGATGCAGATATAAGTGTGACACACTGGATGAAATTGCCTCTAGGCCCGTCAAATGCCTAATGCAAAAAAGAAGTGCCGCTGCTGTAAGGAATACAGCCTGGTCGATTCTGGGATAAAAGTTCCGTTGGGGTTCTTTTGTTCCATGGATTGTGTAGTAAAACATAGCAGTAAAGCCGCTATAGTGGCCTCAGACAAACGCAAACGACAAACCCTTACCAAACTAAAGGAATCAGTCAAAACAGCCTCACAGTGGCGTGTAGAAGCTCAAACAGCCTTTAACGCCTACGTCAGGTACCGTGATAGGGATCAGCCATGTATTAGCTGTGATGCTACAGGCTCACATGAAGGTCTAGGCGGGTACTTTGACGCTGGTCACTACCGTTCAAGAGGTTCCTCTCGCCACCTAAGCTTTAATTTACACAACTGCGCGAAGCAGTGTTCACGATGTAACCGTTATTTGGGTGGTAATATTGTGGCGTATCGCCTCAAGCTTATAGAGCGTATTGGCATTGATAGAGTTGAGGCGGTGGAATGTAATAACGATACTGTTAGACACGATATAACCTACCTCCGAAGAATAAAACAAATATTTAAAAATAAACTTAAAATAAAGAAGAAATTACAACTCCCCTAAAAACAGTTTAGTGGGGTTACATAAAGGTGTTGCAATGGAGACAAATCCGATTATAATAAAGATACTTTTAAACAGGAGCAAACGTATGGAAGTATTGAGAATGGATAAAAAAAGCAAATTATTAGAAGAATCCAACCCTGAGCTAAATCGCATTACTACAAAATGGAATGAAGCTTTTATGAGAACGCGAGCTTTAAGAGCAGAAATAGCAGACGCTCAGTTAAGGCTGGCAATAGCTACTGAAGAGTTTGAACTCATTGATCTGGCCTGGGTTATTTATGAAAAAACAAATGGTGCTAAAAAATGATTAGCGCGGCGGTAATGTGCCTAGCCCTGAACCTCTATCATGAGGCTCGTGGTGAGTCTTTGGCTGGTAACTTGGCAGTAGGGTTTGTAACTATGAATCGTGTTGCCGATCCACGCTACCCAGATACTGTCTGTGGTGTAGTTAAGCAAGCTAAGTATCATGCCTGGAGTGAGTTTCCTATAAGAAACAAGTGCCAGTTTAGTTGGTTCTGTGACGGCCTTAGCGACAAACCTAAAGACGACAAAGCGCTTATGGAGTCAGTTCTACTGTCTAAGCACATACTAGCTGGTACAGTAACAGACATAAGCGAGGGCGCTACACACTACCACGCTACGTGGATACAGGCACCTTACTGGGCAGGTGACTTATCAGTAGTATTAGAATTAGATCAGCATATATTTTATAAATAACCTGGAGAATTAAAATGTCAGCAAAAGATAAGCCAGTATCAAAGCCGATGAATAAGCAATTTAAAGACAACTATGACCGCATTTTCGGGAAGCAGGCTCCCCCTATAGGTGAAGACACTAGGCCAAAAGACCGTGTGAAGCAGGGCATTAGTGGACACTGTATTATCGAAGACATTAATTCGGAGGATTTAAAATGAGTTTAATATTCACACCAAAGATCGCTGCAAGCTATGATTCAATAAAGCCGTTGAAGGTTAAGGTTCCAGCTGTAGCTGTATCGACCGCCATTAAGACAGCATTCAGTTTCGGTAGTGGCAGACTTGCGCCAGTGGTCAAAAGAGTTGACCGTGAAGCAATGTTATGGAATGATGCCGACCTCCAAAAATTAATAAAGCTAAGAGCTATCGGTATTACGTTTACGGTGTGCGCCAAGCATTTTAATCGGTCGGCGGCGGCTTGTGGTAGTGTTATCAATACCCGCAACCTATACAAAGATATTTCAAAGCGAAGAGAAATACTAATGAATGAGGCTCTAGCGTGACACTAAAAGAGAAGATATTACTGCAGAAAAAACTGGATTACGTCAAGGGTGAGATAGCCAACTACGAAGCCGCCATCAAAGTAGGCAAGAATGAGACATTCAATACCTACAATGAGAAGCGCATATTATCACTAACCGTAGAGCTTGATTCTATTTTAGCTTGATGCCGCCGAGCTTGCCAGACATTAGTTTGGTGAGCAGTCCACGCATACCGAACTTCACGATATATACGCCCAAAACCAAATACTGATACCAATCAGGCATTGCAGAGAACGACTCAAACGCTGCTGAAACCTCTTCCTGGTAGCCTACAAAAGAAGCAGCCAAAGGAACTAATAGCAAAGCGATCATGATTTCATCAAGAAAAGATTTATCCATCTGTTGCATAGCAATAGCGTCTAAATTGTAATCTTGAGTCTGCCCATCATCAGCAAGCTTATTAGCTGCCCTAGCGCCTGCTACCTTCACATCTGCCTCAGCTTTAATGCCTACTATGGCTGCTGCTGATTTAGCCTTAGCGACCTCCTGCTTGCCTTCCAGGTAAGTCTTGCCAATATCTGCTATTGGCCCTAATAAGCTCATGAAACCCATTTTAGTAACTCCAAACAGTTGGCCTAGAGTAGCCGCTAGCTGCGTCTAAATCGTCTAGGTGAATAAAGCGTGAACCACCTTTCTGGGCCACACCTATACCAGTAATGCCATAAGCCAAAGCAACCTCAATCAACTTGTGGGCCTTTTCATTACGCACTGCAATGTCGATAGCCCTTCCAGACGCGTGTGAGCCAGGCTTGGCCTTCCTGGCTTCAATTGGATGCGTTGGGTGTCTGTAGGCAGAAGTCACCGTAAACGGGAAATCACAGACCTTGCGGATGGTGTTAATCTTGACCATGAACTCTTCGTCCATTTTAGATTCACCTGTATGGCTGCACTTTAATTCATCTTCTGAAAAATAATTCATTAGTATTTACCTTCCCATACACGTAGCTTATCAAATTCACCACTAAGCATTTTACGCTTAATGACATCGTCCATTGCCGGGTCATCCCAAGCAACACCAGCTTCTTTTAGCCATTCTCCGATTAATGCGGCATCTACCACACCAACACACCTAGACTCGCCAAACTCAGCATTACCATTTTGGCGCATAGCCTCTGCGCGTTCTAGCATTGGAGTCCAATCTTGCTGCCTGATATGAATTAGCTTATTGTCTTGCTCAACCCACTGTTCTGAAATCTTTGCCATTATATTTTCTCCATAAAAAAAGGGATGCCGAAGCACCCCCTTATTGTAACACAAAAGTGTTATATAGCTGTTTTACTAAGCAGTACAGTCAGCGATAAGACCTAGTGCTTTTTCGTTACGAACAACCAAGGTACACTCACCTACCACCTGGCGCATTTCTGAGTCACCTGTTTTAGCAAGTGCTTCGTTCTTCATTGGACGTAAAGCTGCTAGTGCAAGCTTGTCCTTCTCAATGATAAACACATCGCGTGTACGGTTTTCACGAGCTGGTTGGAAAGTCACAGACCCCCAGGGCGTTAAATAGACTGAAAGTAAGTTTTCAACCTTACCGCCAGCGCCATTCGCACGTTGGTTGTTGTTACCAACGAAGCCTAAAGCGCGATTCATTTGAGGTGCAGACAAGATCACGGTGTCAGGCTTGCCGCCTTCTGACCAGATTGATTGCATACAAAGATCAAAGTCAGCCTGTGAGAAAACAGTCTGTGTACCGTCTGTACGAGCGTTAGTACCGTTACCAGTAGGGTTAGAACCGCCACTTCCGACATTGGTTACGTTGGTTTTAAGCCATGAGCCTAAACCAGCTAATCGACGAGCAGTAGTAGCATTACCAGCTACGCGAGCTTGGTTAGCCATCAAAGCGGCTTCCATATCGAGCTTCTGCTCTTGCCCTACTTTTACGATGGCGTAGCTCATTTCTGAGTTCGTTCTGCCCGCAGCCCTAACCACATCATTAGTGCCAGAAGTTACCACAGCGTTTTTAAATATCTGCGTTGAGTTTTGAAGACGTTCTGTGGGTGCCTGTGCGTCTGCAGTTGTGTCCCCGCCTTCTACGTGTGCATTAACTGCAGAACTGCGTAATTTATCAGTTTGCCACTCATGCAAGGTGTTAGTTGCTGTTATTTTAGCAATACCACTAAGCAATGGAGTCTCGTCAGGTGATACGTTATAGATCACGTTAGAGAGGTCTTCCCTTATGCCGACTGTATCATATGTATCATATGTGTTTGTTGGTTGTGCCATGATAATTTCTTCCTAAATAATTTAAATTTAACTACTAAACAATAATGCGGCTGCGTCTGCTACGCTGCCAGATTTCTTCAATTGTGACATCCGCTTGCTGTGTTTTTTGGCAGCAGATTCAGGTTGCTTCTTAGCTCCCGCTTTGATCAATGGCCTGGCCTTCTTTAGCTTAGATTCTACAGAACCCGTTCCCTCCATCATCTGATCATACAACATCGCTTTATGTAGAACTTTCATGGCTCTGTGATCAACTATCCCACCGATTTCTTCAGTGCTATAGCCTTCACTAAGACCTTGTTTAACTAGGCGTTCTTTCATTTTAGGAGCTTTAGTAGCGTCCCCAAAGTCTGGAATAGCTCTAGTCAATTCGTTCATTTGCTCCTGCAAGTGGGCTTTTTGAGCCTGTCCTTGCGCTTGCTGTGTAGCATGTTGGTGCTGTGCTAATTGCTGTTGCTGGTTCTGAAACGCTCCCATTTCTTCACGATATGTTGCATCTGCTTCTATGTACCCTAGTGGGTCACTTGACAGTAGCTGCTTCGTGGGTGGAACTGGTTGCGCCATTACACCTTGCTGCTGAACCTGTTGCATAAACTGTTGCAGTTGCTCGCGTTGCTGATTTAGCTCGTTATAAGCCACCTCTGCTTGCTTGCGCTGCTCTGCAGCTTGCTTCATGCCCTTCTGAATATATTGCTGGCCTGAGTAGTCTCGCTTTAGATCATCTAGAGTTACTGATACATCTTCGCCATCAACTTTGATATTGAATGTACTAGGCTCAACTTGATCGGCAATTTCTTCATCCGATGCTTCATATTCTTCATCACCTTCATCATCACCATCCGATTCTTCATCATCTGGTTGATCAACTTCGGCTTCTACTTCAGCCTCCGTTTCTTCTACTTCAGCCACTTCGGTTTCGGTAGTTTCTACTTCGGCTGTCTCAGACTCCACTGGAGCCATCAACGCTTCAACTGCACTTTCGATGCTTTGGTTAGTCGTTTCCACGGTGCTATCCTATTTGTTGCGTTTTTCTTGCATAACCTCATTAGTTATTGCACTTCTGAGAATATGCTCAAACTGGTTTAGTGCCTGCGTCATTGCATAGGCATCTTCTCTGGCTTCTGTATCAGATTTACCAGACTTCAGGAACTTTTTTACCTGTTCCTGCCTGATTATATCAAAAACTGAAACAAATGTATCATCCTTGAGCAAATATTCAGCTTGTGCCTTTCTTATCATTTTATACAACTCCGCCATCTCTAGGCATTGCTTGCATTGCCCTTACTCGCTCAACGTCTACAGCCGTACCATATTGACCTAGTATTTTTGCAGCTTGAACCAAAAGATCCTGGTTCATCTTGTCGCGGTTTAGGTCATCATTCTGCTGTAGTTCACGATACTGAAGTTGTAGATCAGCCAGTTCCTTACCTTGTGCAGACTGCATTTCTGCAGCTTTAACCTGCATATTAGCTTGCATCTTGATCTGATCGCCTTGCATCTTGCCTTGCATACGCATCTGGTCACCCTGCAACTTAGCCTGGGCTTTAATCTGCTCTGCCTCGATTAGAGCTTGTGCCATTGGGTCGCCTTGCTGACCTTGCTGTGCTGCTGCCTGTGCTTCTTCTTCTGTTATCTGAGCCATAAGCTGCTGCTCAGTCTCTGGATTCATGGGTGCATAATATCGATCTGCATTTTTGAACCCAGATAAAGCCAAAGTATCTGCTAAGGTATTACGCATTTGTGTCATGCTAACCAGGCCATTCTTAGGGCCATAGGTCTGCCAAATCTGCTGTTGTGTGGCAAATGTTTGCATAAGTGCTGCTGCTTTAACGTCTTCCTGGCCTGTTCCTAAACCGACATTAATCTCCATATCCATCTCAATATCCCAAACACTTGGGTCTACTGGCACGAATTGCCCATTCAGACGCATCATCTGCTCGTCAGGAGAGTTTTTAACAGCTACGTGTAACATTAGTTGGAATAAGCGCTTAGTGCCTTCAGCGAGGTTTCTCGCCATCACTTCAACCTGGCCTGCTCCAGCTTGTGCAGTAAGAGCTGCTGCTGTGGCTGATGTGTTTTGAAGCATATCGGCATTAACACCCATAGACATCTTGCTGATACCTGTTTTCTCTTCAACAAGCATGTCTAGATACTGTAGCGCAGGTAGAGTTGATCCAGCCACAAAAGGTACTGTTAATGGGTTTACTGAGCCAATCTGCTCTGATCGAATGATTGCGCCAATCTCGTTATTAAGCACATCGTCCATTTCTACCATACCTTCGTTAACTTCCAGACGTGGTGTATTGACCAATGCTACGTTATCAAGAATGCCTCTCAATACCGATGTGGTAGTATCCTGGTCATTCATTACTAGTTCAGCCAAAGAGCGACCATAGAATGAGTGCGGCTCTGGGTCAACATGGAAATCAGCAAAAGGAACTTTATCCCAAGGCTCCATGTCTAATACTTCATAGTTAGAGCCGCCACATAAGAACTTGTGCAAGGTAGGTACGCCATCGCCTTCTATGTCGATACGCATATAAGCTTCAGTAACCAATATACTGCGCATAGATGGATCGTTAGCCAAGCCTTCAGTAGTGTCGATCTGTTGACCAAATCGCAATACCTTCTCTTCTTCGCCGCTTAATGTGTCGTCATCTGATCCTGATAAGTTATCAATAACGTCTTGATCATAACCCATCGCTACCAAGTCGCCTGCGCGTTTCTCGGTGCGGTGACAGACAATATAAGCATCATCAATAGATTTAGCTGAACCATCGATAAAGAACTCTTCAGGTGGGATGCCTTCAATGACCATCTCGCCTTCTTCGTACTTGTGAGATATAACCATGCTATGGGTGTTGCGCTCCATTTCAAAGCCGCTTTCATCCATCTCCATTTCAATTTCTTGGCTATGCTCTACAACCTCAACACCTTCCTTACTGACTAAAACCTGTACTTCTTCATCCGACAAGTTTTCGTAGGTGTATGTTTTGGCAATAGTTTCAGTGTTCCACCAAACCTTGGCTAGTCCAACCTTCTTGATTAAAGCATCATGTATGGCGCTGCTTAGTACATTGTAGCCACCGCACTTATTAAACACCCAGTGTGTGTAGGCTGTCGCTTGTTCTGCGTTAGCTACGTCTTCTGGGCCTTTAGGGGTAAACTCAACAAACTTATCATTAGACATGAAGATACGCATCAAACTAGGCTTTGCGCCACGTACAACATCACGCACCTTGGTAGATACTACCTTGGATCGGCCTTCTTCATGCTCCAGGTCTACAGCGCCATCAAAGTAGCGTTGGGCGCGTTCACGCTGTGATGCAATATCATTATCAACGTAATCAATAGCAGCCTGTATAGCTTGCTGAATTGCGCCTTGAATCTCGTCCTTTGACATCTTTGACATTACTTAATCTCTCCACTAGGCGTTGATGTATTACTGTTACCGAATAAAGCATTGGCAGAGCTTTCGATTGTGTCAGCGCCAACTGTAACTGCTGCTGTAGTTGTAAGCAGCTTCTTCATCCAGCTAGGCTGTTTAACAAGTGGGTCAACTGCCATTTGAGCAGTAGCCATTGCGCCCATTCCTTGAGTTACAATTGGTAATTTACCAAGACCTTTAACTAACGGTAATGGCCCTAGCTTATCCATAAACATCTTTAACCCGCCGAGGAATGTATTTGCTGAGTTTGAATAGTTCTTTGCGCTTGAGCTAATTCTCATAGCGGTAGATGCTAGAGCGTCAATGTTAGCTCTTTCCGCCTGAGTAAACAAAGTATTTACTAAAGTTTTGTTCTTCTTGATTTCATTCCAAGACGTAGCAAAGGTTGTACCTTGCAAAGTCCCGTCTGTTTTCATCATCTTTTCAGACAATTTAATGAAAAACTCTTGGCGCAAGCTGTTCCAAGTTTCAGGCGATAAATCCTTCTTCAAGGTAATTAGATCGCGTGTCATGTTTGTTCTGTTAGGGCTTAATGAAAGTCCAAATATGGCGTTAGCTACATCATCAGCGCCTTTATTTAAAACCTTCTCGCCATCGCGTATTCCTTCCGAGGTTAGTTCTTTTAATATACCGTTATCTTCCCACTTCCTCATAAAGTCTTTGTGCTTGCCTATAGCATCAAGCCAAGTTCCTACAGCCTTAGAGTCACCGTAAAGCAGTAAATCATTTGCTTGGTCAATTAGCAGGTTATCTAGCTGTCGGTTCATTGCAGCAGCAGCAGCACCCTCTGGCCCAGCCTGCTTTGCGTGCTGAGTAAGTATCTGCCTAGTTTCAAAGATAGACCTTAATGACTGACCTTCTTGCAATAACGGAGCCATTTCATCATTAAAAATCTTAAATGCTTGAGGCGCGTTAGTAGGGCTAAAATTAGTCCGCACATTCTGCAATATTGTACCCGCTATTTGACCGCCTGCTTCTGGGTCAATAAATGCAACACTTGCTCTGGCTGCGTCATACGCATCATTTCTAGCCTGACCTTGTGCCTCTTTTGCAAGCACAAGCTCCTGTTGGGCCTGTACGCCACCAGCCCTTTTATCTATTACCTGACCATCTACGCCAGCCATTTGATGCTGAATCTGGTCTAAGTTCTGGTTAATGTCAGTAACTTGGTTGTTTCGTAACGTCTGCATTTCTTCTCTTGCAGAAGGGCCGTATGTACCAGATTGTACTGAATCCTCAAACAATTCACGGCTCTTGTCGTCGCCTATATCACCCCTTGTCATTCTAACTGGAGTTGGCAAGTTTTGTGCTGTTCTGTACCTTGCCGAGTCTGCTGGGTTAGCGCCAGCGCCAATATCGGTATTCATTTCCCGGTAAACAGTATCCATTACATCGTTAGGGTTTAACCCTTCTTCTGCAAGCGCATCTGCTATAGCCTGTTCAGCTTCGCCAGTAGGCATATCGCCAACCCTAGCTTTAGTTACTATGCTTTTAATCTTATTATAGGCAAGGCCAAATAAGTCGCCAAATGGCTTGCTTAGTAATCCGCCAAAACCGCTTTTAGGTACTTCCATAACATCGTACTTATCATCAGCAAGATATGATGAAAACGCCTCTAGTAAGCCGCCCTCTGTAGCGCCAGTAAGCGCAGCAGCAGTCCAGCCACCGCCGCCACCTATAAACTTATTTACAGGTTGTGCTAGCGATGCAACACTTGATACGTTATACGCTGTAGCCAAATCTGCGCCTGATGGGTTAGGGTAAAACCTTTCCCATGTTAGCGGCTGGCTATTTTCATCACGGCTAGTTGGTGCAATAACAACCAAGTTGCCAAATTTATCCTGCTGGAATTGTGAATCAGGTATCGCTTCTTGGAATGCCTTTTTAATGCGATCATCATCAGAAGATGAAGCTAGTACGCCCATAATCAATGACTTACCACCAGTGCCAATAGCTAGGCTATCTACGCCAATATCGCTTAGTTTAGGTATCTCAGCCTCTACGTTAGCGCCAGTAACCCAATCAGCAGCATCGCTAGCAGCGCTACCTATAGCGTCTATTCCCTTTTGAATAGAGCCTTTCCCAGCTAGTCTTTCATCTTCCTTAGCCCATAATTCAGCTTCGGTTAATGGCTTCTCGCCGTATTCAATTGCCCATAAGTCGTCTTCTGCTGACATATTAGTTCCCCACCTGTCCGGATAACCACGCATCGACAAATGCTTTTTTCGTAGCGGGTGACATAGCTGCAAATCGGGCCTGCTTGCTTTTAGGCAACTGCTCGAAGTATGTTTTATGCGATTGGTCTATAGAAGAACTATCAACTTTAGGCCCAAACGAATTAAGGAAGGTTCTTTCTTCCTCAGTAAATAACGGTCTATTTTGAATTTCTTTAACTTTATCTTGGTAAATAGTTCTGTTTTCAGCAGTAGCATTTAACTGGAAAGCCATTGCTGCTTCGCCTAAATCCATCCTTCTTTGGGCTGCTGCTCGTAAGCCTGACTGAATAACCATTCTTGCATCAGGATTCATACTTGCGCTACCAGCGCGGGATACAAGTATTCTAAAGTCGTTATCGGTCATAGGGCCAGAGCCGGGAACGCGCATACTCTGCGCTACACCCCTTGCTGTGGCGTTATATGCGTCTATAGTGCCGCTATAGCCTTCGCCTATTTTATCCCTAATAAATCCTGGCACCTTGGTAGTTGTATCCATAATTGCACCTAACTGCTGCAATGTTTCAATACTACCTAATGATGCTCTAGCCTGCTCATACCCTTGCGCGTAAGCGTTTACCTGCTCACCGCCGCCCTTTTGGATAGTTTTAAATAGCTCGCTTTGGTTTGTATCAAGAGGCGCTTCGTTAATAACTTTAACGCTAGTACCGTTAGCGCCAATAACGTGAATCTTACCTAGCAAATCCTTCTGGTAACGTAACGCAGGGTCTAAGCCACGCGCTGTTATTTCAGCAGCGGGAACTGCCTCAAATGTAGTAGCTGGCTTTTCGCCCTTTAGTCTTTGAAACTCTGACCAAGCCTGTGTGCCATTAATTTGCTTGGCTAATAATGCCTCGCCTACTTTTGCATACTCCCCGCCCATAGCAAGCAGCATTTCCGCTGTGCTATTACGTTGAGTTGTTGCCTGAGTTGCAGCTAAATCTGTAGCTGTTTTTAGCTTACGATCATCGCGCAAAGCCTCCAAGCGGTTTTGATACCCTTGCTGGATATTAGCCGCATTGGGGTTTCCGCTCATTCCTGCAAAGCCTGATGCTAAGTTAAGACGATTCTCTTTATCACCTAAAAATGTGCCAATGCTATCTAAGATACCCATTATTTAACCATCCCTGCGCCTAGTGATAAGTAATCAAATAATCCCGGAGTATAGCCCTTAGTAGTAGAGCCTACTGCTGGAGCTTGTCCAACCGCTTGTAATAAATACTGTAATGAATCTGCTGGTGCGCCAGTGTATCCTGCGTACTGTTGCTTGGCAGCGTTAATTAACTGCTGTTGCAATGCCTGCTGCTGACTGCCTTGCTGATCCATACGATTCTGAATAGTTTGACCCATACCAAAGCCTAGGTTAGACAAGTTACCTAGTTGTGAGCCTGCCTGTAAGCGCTGCTGTGAACCTGATAGACCTGCCTGTTGATTAGCTAGCTGTGCCTGCATATTCTGGCTAGAGTTAAACTGACCAGCTTGGTTAAAAGCACCTTGGTTAGACAATGAAGCTTGGTTAGTAGCACCTGCACCATACTGTCTAGCCTGGTTCAAGGCTGCTTGATTCTGCAATGCTGCTTGGTTAGCTGCACTTGAACCGAATTGACCTGCTTGGTTTAGTGCTGATTGATTCTGTAAAGCACGTTGTTGCCCTAACTGAGCAGATGTTGTGCCTGCCTGTAGGTTAGCACCTTGGTTAGCTAGGCTTGCTTGCATACCTGTAGCAATGTCTTGCCCTGCCATTTGCTGTGCATTCTGATAACCTGTCTGACGTAAGCCAGAAGCTGTGCGAGCTGCTTGTTCTGCAAAAGCTCTGTTAGTCTCTGCCTCTGCAATACCTTGTCGTGAACCGCCAAACGCATTAGCTGCACCTGCTTGTGCGCCACCAATGTTCTGTTGCATTAGTCGGCTACGTTCAAGATCATTTAGCGATTGTTGAACAACCTGATCTTCATAAGGGTTCATATAGGCTTGCAAGTCAGTGCCAGCTATTTGACCACCAGCTACTTGGCTTGCGCTTAATGTTGGAGCTGCGCCAGATTGAGCAGCATTATAACCCTGACTACCTACACTGCCAGCAGTATAGCCTGTAGCTCCTACCTGTGCTGGATTATAAACACCGCTATTAACAGCCATAGGCTTGTAGCCCATCTCTGCTGAAGCACCCATTTGAGCCGCCTGCAAGCCTTGAGCTGCTGCTGTATTAACATCATACTGTGGCGCTTGTTGAGCTACAGGCATAGGCATAGGTTGTGGTAGTTGTTGCGGCCCGCCTCTAGGGGTTACTCCTGCTGGGCCTTGACCAATACCGCTAATTCTAGGGTCGGGTGAGCCGCCTCGATACCGTTGATCTGTGAAATTACTTGGTACTTGTGCGTTTCCGCCTGCTGGTGCTGCCATGATGTTATTCCTTACTTAAAGTTAGTAGCTTATCTGCCGCCGCCGCCAGAGATTCCGCCATATCCTGACGCAGCCGCTTTTCCACCACCACTATAGGTGTTGCCTCTTTGTTTTGCCACAGCGCCAGAAGATCGTTTCCTTGCACCTCCCCCATCACCACCACCAGCTGCTCTCTGCGCTAACTGTGATGCCTTTTCAGCCGCCATACGCTTTTTATCGGCTTCTTCTTGCGTTCGATCATCTAACTCTTCTTGTGAAATTTCCATATCCAACATAGACATAAGGTCTAAAGCCTCGCCGCTAATGTTATTATTAGCCAATGGAGTGACTTCCACGTTAGGGAATCGATCATAGCCAGCGCTAATATAGCTCTGTGGATCTCTGCCGCCACCTTGATATGGTGTAGGTGCTACATTTACTTGAGCAGTAGGTGTTGGTAATGCTGTTCCTGCCTGATACGCTTTCTTTGCAGCATCAACCTTATCAAACTCAGACATACCTGCCCAATCAGGATTAGACTTAGACATGGCTTGATACTGTTGCATGGAGCCTTTATTCATACCATATTGAACTTGATTAACAAAGTCAGACATTGGTGACATATCAGCATAAGCGGATAAAGCACCGCCTACTAGGTTACTGTCGCCACCTAACTTATCCCCGATCAATCCTGGAATACCACCACCCATACCCATCACATCTTTTAACTGAGCTTGCTCTTGTATTGGGTAATAAGCACCCGTATCCGACCGAGTAAACATATCGTTATTGTAGTCAAACCCACCCACATTATCTGCTGGGAATCGATCATAGCCGCTGTGATCATACCCAAAACCTTGATTGCCTTGTGAGGTATTACCACCACCTTGACTGAAGTTAGTAGGGCTATTGCTAAACATCTGGTTCATTTGTTCTGGTGAATTTGCGTAGGCATTTGAAGATGAAGAGCCATTTGAAGCTGCTGATCCAGTAAATGGGTCAATAAACATATTGCTGATAGCATCAAACTGTCCTGGACGGTTTTGCTGTAGGCTGCTTAAAGCTTGTTCAAATATAGGTGCGCTGGAATAGCCTTGTACGCCTCCTGCGAATGTTTGAGCTTGTGGAATACCTGCTGTAGCGTCAAAGCCCTGTGGGGCCAATCCAAAGGCGCTAGCTGCGCTTCCAGTAGATTGCATAGACTGCTGTTGCATTGGGTTAAAGGCTGCCACTTCTGGGCCATAGTAAGGCGTGTAACCTATACCTGCGACATCACGACCTTTATTAATGTTTTCTTTAGCTGCGTCTTCCAACCATTTTGGAATATCTGTGCTTTGTGTAGTCGAACCGCCTTTTGACATGACCTAGAACCTCTTCTCTAATAACACTAGCTGTGATTTCCAGCCATCATTTTTTAATGCCTTAACCCAGCCTTGGCGACCTGTCATAGTAAGACTTTCGCAACCTTGGTCTTTGGCCCATTGTACCACTGATTGGTGCATACCCAAAATTTCATTGAGGTCACCACCGCCAAGGAATACATGAAGCACCTTTTTCCTTGGGTATACTGTAATTTCTGTAACAAGGCATGAGTCTTTAGCAGGCCATAACTGCATCTTTCCAGAGGCAATAGACTCAACAATATCTTCAAATAAGTGAGTCCCACCGCCATATTCTAAAGCCGCTTCAATCCAGCCTTTGCAGCGTTGTAACTCAGTCACCCAACAATCCAAGCACTAGCATTTCTAAATACGGGTATAACCACCGCACCGCCACCAGATACCGCAGAGCCAAAACTGGGTGAGGCTGCGTCTGTCACATAGGCCCGTTGACCAATGACACCAGTAGGCAATGCCGACACTGTATAACCTCTAGTAATCTGAATAGGTACATAA
>Ga0307984_1000396_pt1 | contig 19537 bp, 40 predicted proteins | sample EllFjometageno78_FD_203169 | JGI IMG/M metagenome (GOLD analysis project Ga0307984, IMG submission 203169) | Marine microbial communities from Ellis Fjord, Antarctic Ocean - #78 | ecosystem: Environmental > Aquatic > Marine > Unclassified | place: Southern Ocean | collected 2014-10-09
TATTTGAGTAGGCTCTAAAGAATCTCCATTTGTTGTTACGTCAACACTTTCTTTAGGCTTACCCCATCTATATTGAAAATATAATTGTATAGCTCTAAAATCACCTAAATTTACTAATTTATGTAGCTCTTTTATTACGCTATCGCTTTCGATTATATTGTCTAAACGCTCAATTAGTTTGATTTCATCTGCTTTTGGTGGTCTACCAGCTCCAGCATTGCCTCCTTTTTTAGAACCGTTGTTTTTTCTCTTATCCATAATCAATATAAAATCATTTAAATGATTTATCTAAGGCTTTTATAACCAAGTAAGTACCACCCAAAGATAGTAAACACCACAAATCAACTTTAAATATCATTGGATAGGTTATTATTGTTATCCATGTGCCTTGACAATATACGCAAAGCCCTAAAGGTTTTAATATTTGCCTTTTATACCTATCTTTCTTTTTCCAGTTCTTTATCCAATGATAAACTAACCAAAGATGGTATCTTTTTAATATCCCTTTGTAGGCTTCTTGAAGAAAACTTGCGAAGCTTCCCACCATTAGGCAATACAATAGTAACTGAGCAACCTCTTTTATTTCCACAACTATTCTTTATTGTTTTAATCATTTGTAAAGTTAAGCATTATAATTTTATTAGTTTAAGCTAATATTTTCAAAAGACAAATAGCAGTCATCATATTCTAAAGTCATATCGTCAATTTCAATCATTGTCCATTCGCAGTCTTCACCTTCAAACTCCCTTAACTCTTCTAAATTAGCATAAAAGCCTTCTAAGAAGTCGCCATTACTGTCAGCTATATCAATATCGAGTTGTGAATATGGGATAAATACTTTAAATGTCATTATGCAAAGTTAAGAATTTTATCTGCATTTCTAAGTGATTTACAGCCTTAGTTAAATCTTGTATCTCATTATCCTTATTTCCACTTCTTAATATGTATTCAAGAGCAGACGCCTTACAATGGCTCAGCTCAAAATCATGTATTACATCTATTGCCTTAATTCCTTTATACTTCCCAGTATAATAGCTTGGTGTTTCTCCCTTCATATAATTAGCTTTATTTTCTTCACTTCCTTTTATTTGAGGCAATTTTACATTACAATTACAAGTGTAAACATAATCACCATTAAAGCCATTAGCTCTTTTACATCCTTCACATTTCTTTTTCATAATTTATATTCGATATGATTCGTTAATATGCTTTATTGATACATATAAGTATTCTTTTTTATTAATAATTATAGTTATAGCTATTATGTTATCTATTACACTGTTATTTAGCCTTAATAGATAGTATTTTGTCTAAAAAATTATTCCCAATAACGGCTCATTCCTCTTTGTAGAAAATCCATGTAAGTTCTATTGCTCACTTTAAATTGGTGTCCACTTTCCTCACAAAATAATACCCTTTGAACCGTTCCCATTTCTGAGAAAATAGTTTTTAATAGTTTTACTTCAAGTGATCCACTTACTGGACAACCCCATTTAGGCAATCCTAATCTTACGGCTTCATTTGTAACGCTCCCAAAGTAAGGCTGTAAAGTCATATAAAGTTCTTCAGTAGTTACAATATCACCAACATTATAATTAACCATCTTTTGAAGATACTCTTTTTTTTCTGCTGGAGTACCATATTCTATCATATCCCACATGTGCATTCCTTCGTGAGATTGCTTTAATGTAAGCCCAAAGTATTTTGCCATATAAGCCATCGAGTATGATGGTATTCTAAAATAGCGTTTAGCCATTCTGTAAATATCAAAACTCTTTACATATCTATCAACGTGTAATTTATGTTTAGCTGCCCTCGTATTAATCCATTTATTATCAAAAGAATTATTATTTTGACCAACAACCATAGATGCCTTATTATATTCTTTTAAGAATTTTGTCATCATTTCCTTGTCGCAATGGTTTTTATCCCATGTCAAAGATTTAACTTTGTCCTCACCAATCCATTTCCAAGCTATTGAAATAATAGTTGGCTCACTTCTTAGCTGCTTATGGTTTATATACTGTTTTCCAGTCCACCAAGTATCTACTTTTACCCTTGACGTTTCAATATCATAAACCATTACTTTATCGCTTATCATATTGCTTTTAAGGACGTTTAAACCAAACTCTTTAGCATATAGTCTAATGTGTCTTTCTGAGCATCCAAACTCTTCAGATAAAATTTCTTGAACTTCTTTTTTTGATTTTTGACTTGCATACAAATCTATTAGCCTTTGCTTCTTTTTCTTGCTGAGTACTTTTCCAGTTCTTTTTTCCATTATCGTATCAATATTAAATTATTATTTTTATCATATATAAATACCAACTTAAAGTGAACATCTAATTTTTGAACTTCATTTGTAAGGCCTAAATTGATAAAAGTATTTCTGAGCTTTAAATAGTAGTGCTTTGTTGCTCTCATAGTAAAGCTAATATTATAATTCCTAAAAATAATAGGTTTAATTTATCTTCATTTGTTAATTCCATTTTGTAAATGTACTAATTTTTTAGTTATGCGTTGATTGTTGTACCTAACAGCCGCTAATATTGCAGCGAAAAGCCGCAACATAGCTTAGTGTTACCCATAATAATTTTTTTAGCTATCTACACGTGCTACTGCAACGGCATAGTAGTTCGCATCCATTTCTATACCTATTCCATTTCTGTTTAGGTTCTTACACGCTAACATAGTTGTTCCAGAACCCATTGTAAAATCTAATACAGTTTCATTTTCGTTGGTGTAAGTTTTAATTAGGTATTCCATTAAAGGTAAAGGTTTTTGTGTGTTGTGAAGTTTGTTTGTTTGGCCAACCATAGGGTAATTTAAAATAGATAAAGGGTATCTAAAACCATGATTAATTGTTTCTATGTTCTTTGTTTTAGCTTTCATATCTGATTTAAAATCACCTATCTTAGATTGTTTCCTTTTATAGGCCTTACCTTTCGTTTTTTGTGAGTTGTAAACACATTGTTTTCTGTAAAAAACTAAAATATCTTCACAAGAGTTAAAAGGCCTTATTTTAACAGTAGCAAAATTAGAACCTCTTTGTTTATTCCATTTCCAATCATACTTATAATTCTTAATATTACTCATTCTCAAAGCAGAACTAAAAGGCTCACTACCAAATAACACTATTGCACCATTAGGTTTTATAATTCTGTTAAGTTGTTCCCACATTAAATTAAAGTCAATTACGCTATCCCATTTACAAGCAGTTGTTCCATAAGGTGGGTCTGTTATAATAGCATCTATACTATTACTTTTAATCGTTTTCATTACTTCAAGGCAATCGCCTAACCTTAAATCTATCATAAATTTTAATTTTTCAAATTAATTTGCCAACGCACAAAAATGACTATGGGTAACAATGTATATAAGCCATAGAAAAAACGGCTCTTATACGGGCGTTAGCAACAATAAAAAAGGGCGCTCACTGTTGTACTCACTCAAACCCTAAAACATTGTTAATTGAGCTTGGTGTGTTTTTAATCTTTTTAATGATTGCTTATAATATTTTTCATCAATCTCACAAGCAGTTAAATTTCTGTTTCTATTATGGCACGCTAAAGCAATACTTCCAGAACCTAAATGCGTGTCTAATATTTTATCGTCTTCATTAGTGTAACTATCTAAAATCCATTCGTACAAGGCAACTGGTTTTTGTGTTGGGTGTGTTCTTATGCTTTTTTTACCAACACCTTGTATTGCATTTGGAAATCCATATCTATTTCCATCCCACATATATTTAAATATTTTAGCGTTTTTATCAAAAGAAGTCCAAGCCATTTCACAATCAGCGTAAGTATCAGAGTGGTTTAATTTATCCCAATTTAAATAACACCTTGTGTTTTCTAAATGTTCAATGAAATAATTTCCACCCCAAATAATTTGATTTTTAGAAACTCTTTTCAGTTCATTAAAATAATCAGCACTTGGTATTTTATTATCCCAATCATTATTAGAGTTATTGTTTAAACGTTTATTTTTAGTAACACCAATTCCGTATGGTGGGTCAACTATTGCAATATCAAAATAGTTATCTTCATACCTTTTCATTAATTCCATATTACACTCATTCGTTATGTTTATCATTACGTATTTGGTTTTTATCAAAACCACGCCATTTTTTACAGTAGCTAACACCGTGTATAAAAAATAGCTTGGCTTTGTATTATTAATTAATTTTAGTTCTTTAAATATACTTATTTACTGTTTATTATTTTCGTACTTAAATACGCTACATTTCATACACAAGTAGTTAGGTTAACTATTCGTAATGTCATTTTACGTTTTCAATCATTTCTTCATAAATAGCTTCCTCTATCTTTTCCATTTCATCCTCAAGTAATTCAAATAAACAAACTCCTTTATGCTCTATTAAATCAATCCCTTCAATTTTTTCAGCACATCCTGGAGTATCTCTTGAATCTCTCTCCATTGGTTGATACTGATATTCAATATCTATTTCTAAACCTTTATAATCTATTGTAATCTGTAAAGTTGCCATATCTCTTTTTTTTATTCATTATTAAACTAAACCTAACAAAATCTAAACAGCATTAAAACGACTGCTTAGTTTAGTCATTATTAAACGTTTCTCTTTGCCATATTTTTAATTTTAAAATTGGTTTATTATACACTCATTCACAAATGAGCTATCTTCATTTAACTTGTCCAGTTGTCCATTGGACATCTTCACTCCATTATAATCTGCATAAGATATAAAGGCATCTACAAAATCTGGATAATCTGATGTATCTATTCCATCTATTTCTACATTATCTATTTTATTATAATCCATAATTATTTTATTTTAGTTATTATAAAAATATTCAATCTGTTTTTTTGAAATTTCAGAGCCTACAAAATTATGTTTATTTTTCAAACAACTTTTAGCAGTTGTACCTATTCCAATAAAACTATCATAAATCAAGCTATTTGGTTTCGCATAAATATTTAACAATTTATCAATTAAATCTATGCTAAATGTTGCTTTATTTAGTTCATTACTACCATCATTATTTTTTGCTTCAATAAAATTATCTGTAATCTCATAATATTTTTGTCCATTTGCACCAACTTTAAAACTCTTGTTAGTATCAAAAGTTAATTCTTTTCCTTTTTTAGAAAAAATATAAACAAATTCACACACCCTTCTTAACCTATTCTTAGATGCTGGATGAGGTATTGCTGTTTTCTTTTTCCATACAATAGTATCAACTATATTGAAATTAGTTTTTTCACATATTTCAGCAACCATTTTATAAGGCAAAGATGGATTTTCTTTTGAGTAACTAAAATTAAAAGCAATACACCCATTATCCTTTAAAACTTTATCATAACCATTAAATACTTTAACTATAAAATCAATATAGTCGCTTTCTGTTTTCCAGTCCTCATAAATATCATATCTTTTGGACTTATCAGCATACCCCCCTTTTCTTTTTGTCATATTATAAGGAGGCGATGTAATTACTAAATCTACTTTGTTTTTAAGCTCTATTCTTTGCATTGTAATTAAACAATCCTCATTAAATATTTCATTCATATCGTTTAGTTATTTAATTTATCACAAATATTTAATAAAAATTCATGCTCTTCTTTTTCATTATTAAAAATATCAGTACCTTTTTTTAATGTTTCCAATTTCCTTGCACTTTGTCTTCTTGCTTGGTTCATTGTAATTTCAATCGCTCTTAATTCTTGTTCTGTTAAATTTTTCATATCGTTTGTTTTAATTAATTATAGTACAAACTTACGGAACTTTTGCCGTATAATAACTATTATTATTAAAAACTTTTAAATTTAGTTAATTTTTCTATCTCTAAATTATGGCAATCACCCATGAAAGTAAATGAGCCATTACCATTTGGGTCAATATCACCCTTTTTATTAAATGTAGATATTTTATAAAAATTGGCTGGTTTTATATACCCATAAAGAAAGCACTCTTTAAAATCATCTGAAATGCCTAAGAAAAAATAGTAGTCGCACTTTTGAGTAGTATTAAAGTCAGATATATTTAATGTCCATTTGGTGCTGGGTTTAAATCTGGAAGTAAATTTTTTTGTTTTAACATCAATAGTTTTTTTATTTATAATTAAATCATAATCATAAGTCGAATTAAAATCTACATCAAAACCTTTATCTTTATATAAATCATAAACTATAATTTCACCCAAAGCTCCATAAGTATTCCCTTGCCCTTTCGTTATTGAGCCGTTAAGCTCTTTAAATGGGTATAGTTGCTTTGCTCTTTCAATCTGCTCACTTGTTATTTCTATTGATTGCATAATATTTTATTTTTAAAGTTCTTTTATTTTAAAGTCTATAAACTCTTCACCTTTCTTAACTATAACTTTTTCAACTGTTAATTTGTAAATATCTCTATCATTAAACCCATATTTCTTTTGTAGAATATCAATAAATGGCTTTAGCCCATTATCAATATCATTTAATTTACTGGATAGCCCAAAAATAACGTCTAAATGAAATTGTCCTTTAGGTATTATAAAATGAGGTGGAAGTATCAGCATCAATATTTTTTCATATTTTTTATAGTCTGGAGTTTTAAACCTTTTTCCTTGCCAACACTTATTTACTGATAATGCTTTTATATTTACTCTCATAAGTTTTTTAGATGAATTTCTTTTGCGTTATTATTAAACTCTTTATTTGAATGGCATTTTACATGACAATCTCTGCAAACAGCTATTAAATTTTCAATATAATCTTTTGTCTTTGAGCCACCCATTCCTTTCGCTTCCAAATGATGAATATCAACTGACTTACTATTGCATATTTCACAAGGAATAAATTCATCACCAAAGTAATCAAAATAATTAAAATAGATTTTAGTATGTTTTTTCATAAGCTAATTATGTTTTCTAAAGTTTCTCTTTGAATATATTTAAAGCTCCCTTTATCTAAGTTTTTTATAAGTATTAAATCAAAGTTCCCTTTTAAATCTCTTTTAACTCCAACTTGTTTGAATTTAGTTCCGTTTACTGTAAATTCAAAGTGATTTTCAAATTCATTTAGATACTTCTTTGTTTTAGATGCTTTCATAATTACGTGTTTTTTACGTGTTTTTTACGTGTTTTGCGTGTTTTTTACGTGTTTTAATTTTATATTCTCCCTTGCTAACCTATCAATTGTTTCCCTCATGTGTTTAAAACTCATTAGAGTGGCGTTTAACTGATTCATTACTTCTAAATATCTATTATTACCAGTATCAGCAAATTCTATTTTATACAGCTCTAATTGTCCTTTAAGAAATGATTCATTTATTATTGAGCCTAAATAATCACTAACCCCATTATTTTTATATTTCATATTTTTTATATTTTAAAAAGGTGATTTATCTAAACTATCAAATTCTGTATTATGTTCTAAAGGAGCTTGTACCCTATCAGCTGCTATTGTATGAGTTAATGGGTTTTGTCCATTAATAACAAAGCCCAAACCATTATTAAAATCTAATAAAACTGGGTCTTCAATACTGCTAACCTTTGAGCCAGTTTCGGTGTCTTTTACTTTACGAATATACAACATTGTTTTTGTATTCATCGTTGGGTGTCCAACCAATCTATGTATGGTTAAAAACCCATCTGGTCTGTTCCCAAATGCTTGTCCCCCTTCACTATCTGACTTTGATGGTGGGAACGGATAGCCGGGAAAAGCTTGGTTATCAGCATACTTTTTTCGTGCTGCTTCAGTTACTACATGGGTGTTAACATAAATATTAATATTAGTATTCTCGCAAAAGTTTCTACAAGTATTTAGAAAGTTGTAATTATCTGAGTGGCTGAAGCCTCTATCTAATCCAGTAAATGGATCAATTAAACAAGCATTAAAGTTACCCTCTTTAAATACTTTTAATAAATCTTCTAATTTATAAAATTTGCTGTTATCTATAAAGGTAAACCATTGTTGTAATTTTAATTCGGATCTTGTCACTTCGCTAAATTCCATGTCTAAAACTCTTTCTCCAGTCATGTATTGAATTAGCTTCCTAACTAATTGTCCACCCTTATTTTCTCCAGAGTAAATGCACCATTTAATTCCATGTTTCATTGATAGGGCTAAAGCGTACCATATCATAAAATCAGTTTTACCAACATTATCTAAACCGTTTATAATAGTTAGTTCACCTTGCTTATATCTTAGATTGTCATCAAAATCTTTACATCCAATTCCTTTACCCATAGAAATTAATCCATTGTGGTAATCTTGTAGGTATTGGTTAATCTCGTTTTGCCCTAAAATCATACTTTCCCGTTTAATTTTTCACCCAAAGTTAGTTCCCTTCTTACTTCAGCATTTAGGTATTTAGTAAATGTTTCAGTTTTTAAAAAATATGTTGGTAGTAAAAGATTGTTGTCTTTATAATATTTGTCTTTACTGAAATTCTTAAAAGCTAATTTAAAATCTTCTTTAGTATAGTCTTTAAGCTCGTTAAATAATTGCTTTTCCATAGTAGATAATCTTCTAACATTATACTGAAGTCCTAAAAAGTTTCTACATTCTTTAAACCATATTAAAAATGATTCGTGCGTGAAGTATGTATATTCTTCTTTCTCTTCCCCTTCTTCTTTCTCTTTCTCTTCTTCTTCTTTGGGGTTAGTCGTAGGGTTAGTCGTAGGGTTAGTCGTGGGGTCTATCACGAAGCCAACCATATTATCGGTCTTATTAACTCTTAACCAGCCCTTTACGCTTGATTCTATGGCGTGTCTTTGACTCTCGTAACATAGTTTAGGTATAAATTCTAAATTAATTGGGTCTTCATTTAAAAACTGTTTATTTAAAATAGCCTCTAAAAACTTTAATTTATCAGATTCACTTTCTAACTGATTATATACATCATAGTAACTTCGTAGAAAATTAAACGCTTTCCTTTTTGTTTTTTTTAGTGCCATAATTAAAAAGGTTTAGATAATGTTTCAAACTCGAAATTATCTATTTTAGATATTTCTAACTTTAGTTTCTTAACTAATTTTGCTGCTGTTGATTTATCGAAAGAAAATGCGATTGGGTAGTCATTCTCTTGTTCTACCCATAAAGTAACTTCATTTTGATTATTATGAAACACTTCAAGAGATTTACCCCCATCTGAGTCGCAAAATAGTAATTTGATATTCGCCATAATTTATAACGGTTTAAAGATTACCGATAACTTTTAGTTAAAACAAACCCCCAATAAATCAGAGCGTAGAAAACTGAAATAATGAGGGCTTTAAAAATGTGTTTTGAAAGTTTCTACGCTTTTCAGTTACAAATATAATAAACTTTTATTAATAAACAATAAAAAAAGCCAACTAAATTAATAATTGGCTTAAAATATTTTAAAAGATTGGCTTTAATAAACTACTAAAAAAGTACCACAGATTAATTTCTTACTTTCTAATATTTTTTTTTATTAGCCACCATCTAAACCTTACTTTATGGCTTAATTGCCTGTTAGATAGTAGCTAATTTTATTTAATTGTTGTTAAAAAGGTAGGTCATCACCAGTATCGCTATCATTTAGCTTACCGCCTCCAACTTCTGGAGCTGATATTTTCTTCACCATCCAAGCGTCAAGATTATGGTAGTACTTACCATTAAATTCTCTTGAAGATACATTAAAATTAACAGTAACTTCATCACCTACTTTATTAAATTTTGTTAAATTCTCACACTTTTCAGCTCCAAACATCTGGAAACAAATCTCTGGATTATATTGCTCACCAGTATCAATCACAAAGTTTTGTTTTTTCCACTCTTTATCTGCTTTACTCATTCCAGATTCTATGTCTAAAATCTTTACAATTTTTCCTTTTACTTTTAATTCACTCATAATTTATTATTTTAATTATTTACTTAAAATTGATTTTAATATTTGTTTTAAATTATCTTCAGCGTGTTTTATAGCTGCTCCTAAAGAGTCTATTTCGGAACATCGAACTACACCGTTCTTTGTTTTTATTGAATAACTGTATAATCCATTTTCTTTTTTTAGGGTCTTTATCTCCCTTGCTTCTAATTCTATTTTCATATTATATTAAATTTTTAAATGATTGTCTTTCTTTGCTATTCATCCAAGCTCCATCGCTTCGCTTAAATATTTCAATTGGTATTTCATTAATTAAAGACATTACTTGGAATGTACCATCTCCGTATTGCTTAACGTGTCTTTGCTTTCTCAATTCTCGGTACATAACATCCTTGGAAACTCCAAACATCTTAGACATTTCTTCCCAGCTATTATTTTGATAAATAGCTATTAAATCAGCTTTTTCTAAAGTAGTTACCATAATTCTAATGTAAAAAGTTTAATATTGCTATTGCTATAATTCCTACGACTATAAAAATAAATGCGGCTTTTAATCCTTTTAATTCTTCGCTATCCATAATATTATCTATTTATGCAGTTTGTAATGTAAGACCTTAAAACAACACTAACGCCTCCAAACGGTTTGCAGTAGTTTTGGAATTGTACCTTATCCATTCTATTGATCACTATTTCTAATCTATTATCCAGCATCTTTTTAATTTTAGGGTTTGGATGGTTTAAGTTTAAACCCTTTCCAATTTGCTCTGGTAATTTATTCCCTTTACTATCTTCTTTTTTAAATTTATTTTCCATTTTTATTTTATTTTAAAAAACTATTTTTTGGAGTACATATTTTTGAACCACTACCAAACATTATTAATACATATTTATCATTCGAATCAACTACCTCGCATATACGCCCAAAGTAGTTTAGTTTATTTCCTTTATTAAACATATCTATTTTTTTAAAGGGGAGCTTTTACACTCCCCTTGTTATTATCTATTTGTAAATAAAAAATTATCAGCTAATTCGTAAAGCCTTGAATATAAGGCAGACTCCTCAAAAGTGATTGTTCCGTTTTCTTGTTTCTCTTCTAGTGCTTCAATTCTTTTAATTAAGTTTTTCATATCGTTTGTTTTAATTAATATAATACAAATCTACGGAACTTTATCCGTATAATAACTATTGTTTTAGATTTATTTTTAATTAAATATCAAATATTGTTGTTTGATTTATATTTTCTCTTCTTTTAATACCAAAAACAGTTTCTAATATCGTTTTACCCACTTCATAATCTACCAAATTTCTTGCTATTTTATTTTTTCTTTGTCCTCCTTTATAAGTGCTAATATTTATTTTATGAAATTTAGATAGCTTTTCCACTTCATCGGTAGCAGTTGATATTAGTCCGTTCCCTTCTTTCCTTCCGTTAAGTTCTGTAGGTAAATTAAAATTAGTCCAATATAAATGCCTGCCTCTTTTTTTAGCAGGTATTAAAGGCTCGTAAAATGGAATTACATTCTCCACCACAAACTTTCCTTCAAAATAGTTTTCTAAAAATATTATTTCCTCATAAAGCATCATACTGGGATAAACAGCTTTAAAGTTCTCTCTATTCTTTTGGCTTATTCTAACTCTCGAATGCGTTGGACATGGTGGGCTACTCCATATAAAATCAAACTCCTTATAATGTTCTAATAGATATTGGTGTGCATCTGCAACTATTACAATATCATTTGGAAATCTTTCTTGATACAACCTTGCCAATTCTGGGTCAAGTTCTATTGCTGTTACTTGCAAGTTAGAATCTACTTCATCCCATTTGTATCTATTACCGCCCAAACAAGCATATAAATTTAGTATTTTCATATTATTTTAGATTTATTTTTAATTTATTTTTTAAATCAGCATATTTTGATTGGTTAACACTATCCAAATCCCTATAAACAGCCTTTAATTCATCAAAACTTTTACAGTTGTTTAGTAATTCTTCAGCATCTATTTCTGGTAAATCTTCACCAGCATAAATGTAAAGCCCTAAACCATGCAAAGCAATCGCTTTTACAGTACATCTTTGAATAGCTTTATTAATATCCATCATATTAACATCATTAGAAGCTATTGAGTTGTTTCTAAAGTCCATTACTGGCAAATAGTTAATATGTTCCAACCCATCTACTGTAATACCAACTTTCACAATTACTCCAGCTTTAGAAGAAAAGTAAGGCATATTTGTATTTTCATCGTGGTAAACTTTAGCCGTTGCCGTTGGTGCTATTTTCTTTAATTCGCTCCAAGCAAAAGCCCAAGATAAATAAGTGAACTTTCCTTTTTTTTCTGTTTTACCGTTAATGTTAATCTTGCTTAATTCTTTAAATAATTCCATTCTTTTTATTTTTAATTGTTTAGTACTATATTAAATTCAAATTCTATATCTGAAGCCATTTCTTCAGCTTGTTCTTTATATCCCATCATTTTTGAAGTATGATATATTTCAATAGCTCTTAATTCATTTGCAAAATCAAACTCTTTTCTTAGAGCTTCTTTAATTGATTCGTGTTTTTCTTCTGTTGTCATAATTTATAAATAATAATTCATTCTTTCTCGTTTTCTTTCTTTTCTTTTTTTCTCTCTAAATTCTTCTTCAATTATTTCATCTTTGTACTCATCACCGCATGATTTTAAAAAGTCTAAATGTGTTTCGTGTTGGTTAACTGGATAAATTAAAGGTGGGTTTTTCGCTTCCCATTCTTCAAGTGTAAACGAATGCGAACCAATTACTTTTCCTTTAGAATCGCAACCATCAAATTCTTCTAAAGTCTTATAATACTCTTTAGTGGTCCCAATAAAGTTAACATTGTTAAATCCGTCTACCATATCAGAAACAAAACCGTTTGCAAATGATGTACTCCAAACTAATTTTACAGTATCGCAATACTCTTCATATTGTAACTTTTCTTCATCGTTCATATTAAAGCTGTATTTCATAATTTATAGTTTTAAAAGGAGGGATTTTACACCCCCCGTTTTATTAGTTTTTAAATGTTTCATTAAATGATATTTCCATTATTATCATTCTAACTATTGCATTAAAGTTTAAAGCTCTATCTTTTTTACTCATTGCAAAAAATTCTTTTTTTAATTCTGTATTTTGGTTTAAAAAATGGTTAAATGTTTTAATATATTTAGATTGATTACTAAATACAAATTCAGTTGTTTTGTCTATGTTTCTTATTAATGTTTCAGTAGTTGTCATATCGTTTGTTTTAGTTAGTTTCTTAATACCGTACAAATATACGTAAGTTTTTGACTTATATACTATGATTTTTAAAAACTTTCTGAAAAGCCATTAAATAATAGTTAACTAACTGATAATCAGTTAGTTTAATTTAATAAGGAAATTTTTGTTAAATGGGAAAAACGGGTATTTTTGGTGAAAAATGGGTAATTAATAAGGCTTTAATGGAAAAGTGGGTAATAAAAAAAGCCCCATATATTTTTGGCGTTGGGGCTTTTAAGTTTAAGTACATCTAAATATACAAAATAATGAAATATAAAGCAAATATACTAAATAAACATCTTGTAAACAATTCTAAAGCTTAATAATATAGCTAAGATTAATAATATTTGCCAAACGTATTTACCCAGTAGATTAGAAAACCTTTCAAACTGAGTTAATTTTATTTTGGAAACTTTATTAAAAGGAACTTGTATAAATTCTTTTATTCTTATTGTATCTGGTAAACACTCAGCATCTACTATTAAAGTATCATTGATTTTAATGAGTTCTAAGCGTAGTTTATCTTTAAAGAGTGTAATAGTATCAAAATCATAATAAAAGACCGTATCAATCTTAGAATTGGGTGTTATGATGGTAGTATCGTATGATATTATAGCAGTATCTTTATTTAATAGGTTCGGAAACTTAGTTGTTAATCTTTCCAATTTTCTATTTGCCCTATTTTTACGCCTTAAATCTTTAGAGATAAACGGATTGCAGCCAATAAAAGAAATACATAATAATATTAATACAAAATTCTTCATTTAATTTTACTATCAATAATTTTGCCCAGCCACTTTCTTGACTTTGATGCTTTAAATAAGAATAAGCCCAAGCCAATAATTGATAAAACTGCGAAGGTTATTAGATCCAGAGAATTATAGACTAAAGAGTAAATTGAGAATATAAAAACCAGTAAGCCAAGTAAATTTGATATTATATTTTTTGCTTTATCTGTCATAATGATTTTAATTAAAATTCCTTTGATACGTCAAATGAGGGACACGCTTTATTGCTAAATTCATAATGTCCATGTACTGTTATACCTTCATAATCCTTTTTCAAAGCATCTATTACAGCGATTAAACTTTTCTTTTGTGCTTCCGTTCTTGTGTCCTTTGCTTTACCGTTAGCATCTACGCCACCAATATAAGAAACACCAAAGGATTTATAATTTATACCTCTCGTATGCGCTCCTATTGTGTGTAACGGTCTGCCATATTCAACAGTTCCATCTAATAAGATAACAATATGATAGCCTATTCCACTCCAACCCCTTGCCTTATGCCAACGGTCAATATCATCAGCATTAAAAAACTGACCTTCTTTCGTTGCCGAACAATGTATTACTACCATTGTCGGCTTACTTTTAAATTTACCCATATTAAACTATCTCAGTTTTTAAAACTCCATTTTCAGTATAAATTCTGTAATTATTAGCATTAATTCTATCTTTAAGAATAACCCCATCCATAGAATCTACTATTTTAATGTCCCCACCAAATTTAGAATCGCCAGATGCAACATCTAAAGCGTATGAATTAGTAATAAAAGAACTATCAACAACCCTTTGAGGAGCACCATCAATTCTTAATGTTGCAGCATCGGTATAAGTAACCCCTTCTCCAGCTGTTCCTTTTACTGCCTTAATAAATTGAATACCCAACCTGTTAACATAAAAGGCACTGACAGCTTTTGAAGCGTCAGACTCAGTATCGTAATTCGTTCCACCTTCAACATTTAACATCCACCCTTTCGATCCTATACCTAAAATTTTAAAATGGTCAGTTGAAGGGTTGTAATCTCTTATTGTAGCACTTAAATCAGCCCCTAAACTTAGTCTGTTAGGGTTTAGAGTTTCCAAATTAGAACTAACTGTTTTCTTTAAAGATAAGTTTCCAGCCATTCTTATATCTGTAGCAGCATATGAACCATTTGGTAAAGGCGGCATCCTATTCTTAACATATATTTGAGTAGAGTCAGTATTATCAGTCTGTTGACCTGTCAAGTCTAAACTGTAATTGATTTGATCATTTCCAATTGTTCTAATTTTAGCAGCTCCCAAAGTTGAACGATTATAAGTTAATGAAGCATAATTGGATGTTGCACCGTTTAAATAACACCTAATTTCTGGAGCAGCTCCAGCATATATTTCAACATTAGCTCTATCAGTTCCGTTTTCACTTCCAAATAAAATTTCTTTATTATCTAACACTCTAACAACTTCGCTTCCAGCCGAATCTTCAACTTGTAAAGCTTTACTATTACTAGTTCCATTTCCTTTAATACTTAATTTTGCTAAAGGTGTATCTGTATTAATTCCAACACTATTTGTATCGGCATAAAGCATTGTATTATTAAACCTAAAGATTCTATTTTTCACATATAAAAAAGCACTTGCTAAATCTTTTAATTCTAATAAAGCACTACCAGCAGCGTCATCATAACCTAACTCAGCTTTATTTGCACCACTACCAACTTTAGCAATAAAAGAATTTTTAGCTGCTATTGTATCTACTGAAACAACAACATCACCACCTTTAAATTTCGTCCAAAAACTACCAGTAGATATTGTTCTATTACCAGATAAAGACCCGTTAGAATTATATAAATTTGAAGCAACTCCATTCACATAATTTAAAAATTCAGAAACTTTAATTTTAGCCGATTCAAAAGTTGACCCATTATTTTCTGTTGAATCTAAATCCATTAGATCATCACCTTTGACGGTACCGCCTAATCTTGTTTTCGTGTATTCGTTTATTTGTAAGCTCATAATTATTATTTTTAAAAGTTTCTTTTTCTAAATATATCTTTTCTATCTGTGAATTTCATTGTGTATGCTCTATCTGGTATTCCCTTAACATCTGGCTTATCTACCTCCGTTACAATAACATCAACACGCCTAAAAATGCTTTCTGCTTTAATTAAGTAATCAGTAATTAAAACTTTATTGGCTAATAATTTATTATAAAGTATTTTAGTGGCAACTTCATAATTAATAAGTCCAGTTGTTAACGTCCATTCCCTACTGTTTTTAGCGGTAATTTGTCTTGTTTCGTGATTGCTGTTAATATAATTATCAGTTTCTAAAATTGGTGAAGGATTCCCAAAATTTCCCGGTATTCTTAAACTTGAATACCAATTTAAAGAAGTAAAATCAAAGTTAGAACCAAGTATATTCCCGTTCTGGGTCGATTCAATCCTCACAGTATTATTTGCAGCTCTATCTTCATATTGTAACAAGTTAAAAATCCTACTTTCAAAAACAGAAGCGTTTCCGATAATAGATAATTGAGCTTTTACTTGATACATTCCATTTCCATGAGTAGCTTGAACAAGTTCCCAATCTAATAAGAAACCAACGTATTTTTGTTGTTCTGGAGTACCGCCCCCAAAACCATTAAAGAAAGTCCCAAAATTATTATTATCTAAGTCCTCTATTTTAATATCATCTTTATAAAGCTCAATATCAACTGAATCTGAAGATACGAACCTTTTAAAAAGAAATTCGTTTTTATCGTTTTTATACCATTGGTTATCTGGAGCTTGACTTGCAAAAACTTTTTCTATGTAAGAGCATTGTACAAAATCACAGATGCAAATATCATTTATTTCTGTTACTGTAATAGTCGGTAAAGCTGCACCCAGTTCCTTTTCAGCATTGCCAGAAGTAAAAGTGTAAGGGGCTAAATTTAAAAGTTGTTTTACTATCATTATGCTGTATTTTTTGAATCAATTACACCACTCGTATCCTTTTGAATTGAGTTTGGACTTGTTGCTTTTAAAAATGGTGAAGTATTAGACTTATTTATTCTTGAAGATAAGTTATAATTCACACCAGACGAAGCTAATGCCCCATCGATTAAGCAATCCATTACTACATTACCACCACTTAAATACATATCCAATTTAGTACCGTTAGACGGTATTAATAATTGATTTGCGGCTGGGTCATTTATAGAACTCATTTCAGTAATATCATAACCTAATTGATTAGATATTTCTATTCTATTGATACCCCACATATCAGCTAAAGAAGTGACAGCTCCATTTGAGTTTGTCCAAGTGGTTCTGAATAAAGTGTTTTGTCCTGTTAAAATAGCACCACCTAAACTAACAGAGGTCAAAGGGTTAAATGTTTCAATTACACCACTCCAAACCGCAGGAATTAAACCGTCTTCTTTATAGTCGAACACTTTTAAAGCTGGGCTAAGAAATAAGTAATCTGTCAAACCACTTACACCAAAAGAATTAGTTCCAAATAAGTTTGCTGAAATAGCTAATTTAATTTCATAACCATTTAAAGCTGAGTAATTACTTGCTTTATCATTAAAATTATTAAAAGGCTCTCCGCTATCATAGAATATAGTGTTAACATCTAAGTTCTGAATCCATTCTTGCCAACTTACTTTTTGAGCAAATCTACCGTTGTAAGATTGTACACCGCCAATATTAGACCCTACATTAATAGTTACATCATTAAATTGGTCATTATTCTTTAGTGTGTAACCTCTTGTTGTAGTAATATTAAATTGTTGAACGCCACCACTAACGACAGCTCCAGCAATAGGATAATTAAAAGAATCTAATTCAAATATATTTCCAGTTGTTGGATTTTGAGCTAATAATTTAAAGTCTAAATTGTTAACGTGAGCGTCTTTATTTAAGTCAATATCAAAATCAAAATCTACTGCTAAGCCATCTTCATTCCAAGCTGTCATATCTGAATAACCATTACTTGAAGCTATTTGTTTATCATGAGGGTAAATATCAAATAAATTAACATTCATTAGCCCTTCAATATCTGGGCTTTCGTCATACAAAGTATTTGCAGCCAATAACATTACCCTATCAGAGTTTCCCGCAGTTTTAGTCTTGTCGCCTATATTTACACCAATAACAAACTCAGTAATATTTGAGTTAAATTTATTCGATAAAAACGATTTTGTAGGGAAATCATATTCCACATAAAAGGTTATATCTATTAAATCAGTTCCCACAATTACGGCTGTGTTATCTGTTATAAATACGTCACCATTTACCACAGGGCTTGTGGAAAAACTTAAAGACCTATCATAAATAAAATTTTCTTTAAAATTTGATAAAACAGTGTTTTGATAGTCTGCTTGTTCGGCTTTATAGCCAACATAAACTCCATATTCACTGAAAGGGCTAAAAGTTCCAATTAGTTTTTTTACGGTAATATCTACTTTTGTTTTCCCAGCGATTAAAATACCGTTAGCATTAGAACCAGATTGAGCATCTGAATAACTTATTTGTTGTATCTCATAATTATTATCAAACCCATTAAAGTTCTCATTATAACCTCCAACACTTCCGAGCTGAGAATCGTATCTCTGAGATTTTTGGGTGTTTGGGTCATTCATAACTGACCTAAACCCACTTTCAAAAGCGTATTTCAAGGAATTTAAACCATCTAAGTATGGAGGCAGTACTGTTAAGTCGTCACCTTCAGCATAGAATGGAATTAATAACTTATGTTCAATTTCAAACCTTTGTTCAAAGCCCCATGTCATTAATTTACGACATCTAAATGTCCCGTCTTCCCAATCTTTATTTTGTCCAAGCCCTTGAAAATTTACCCATGGACCACCATCAAACATTCCACTACCATAGTAAGCTGAATCGCTTCCCGTAATTAAGTTTTGAGTGCTAAAATTATCAGAATTTTCTATTAATGAAAATTTATGTATTAAAGCAGTTAATGGAGTATAGCCGTTAATAGTCATTAGAGAATAAACACCATCATTAGCTGCTATCGCAGATATTTCCATAGACGAACCACTTATAGATGATATGGTTGGAGTCCATGGTCCATGATAAACTCCAGCACTATCAAAATACCAAATATAAATTTGGTCACCAACAGCTAATCCGTCATCACTCCAATTTCCAGTTGCTCTAGTATATGTTGTGAAATTAACCGTGAACTTATTAGCATTACTGCTAAGAGCTCCCCAGCTAACTGATAACGACAAGCGAACCATTTGATTCTCCATTACTGAGCCAGTAAAATTATTGGTGTATGATGATAGGTTACTATTGAAATCTTCACCGTTATTAAACTCGTTGTAATACTTTTGAGATTTAACAATTACATTAACACCCATTATTTCAAGTTTTTAAAGGTTTCTACAAAAGCTTTCAAATCTATATCTTTACCCTTTTTCGCATCAGAAACTGTATCTTTCATTAATTTTATATGATTAGAATAACCCTCTTTTTCTAATAAAGGAGTTTTTTCGTTCATTTCTTGCTCAGACGATTCTAATAACTCTTTTAACTCTTCAGTCATTTTAGCTATTAATTCTTGTGTTTTACTCATTATGTAGCTTCTATAAATGTTTCTTTAAGATTTTTTGTATAAACTTCTTCAACCCAAAAAGAGATGGTTGCTCGGTCTTTTCCAGTAACC
>Ga0307984_1000397_pt1 | contig 19529 bp, 12 predicted proteins | sample EllFjometageno78_FD_203169 | JGI IMG/M metagenome (GOLD analysis project Ga0307984, IMG submission 203169) | Marine microbial communities from Ellis Fjord, Antarctic Ocean - #78 | ecosystem: Environmental > Aquatic > Marine > Unclassified | place: Southern Ocean | collected 2014-10-09
CGAATTGAAATAGAAAAGAACTTAATAGAAGGAAACGATATAAAAGAAAATAAATCCGTACAAGGTTTTGCTGAACGAAGATCAAAGTAGTTTAATAAAGGAATTATCAAATTATATTCCAAAAACTGTTATAACTAATAAAAACAAGTCAAAATCTTGGGCCTATGGTTATAATGAAAAGTACGATTGCGTTGTAGTTTCAAAAAGCGGTCAAATTCAAGACTTAGTAGAAATAGCTGGATTAAAAATAGCATTACCCAAACCGCCAACAAAAATACATTCAAGAAGTACTAAATCATCTGAACAGTATTGGGAAAACACTGACCTTCCAAAAGAGTTAAAATCAATAAAATCAATTTTTCAATGGCACAATGCACCTACTTCTTTTAAGAGCAAGTGGGTTGATTACGTTGAAATTGAGTTTGATAGAAGGGAAGAAGGTTTTTGGTTTATGAGTAATGGTAAGCCTACTTATATAACAGGTTCTCATTACATGTATATTCAATGGACTAAAATAGATGTTGGTCTACCTGATTACAGAGATTCTAATAGAGTTTTTTATCTTCATTGGGAAGCTTGTAAAGCAGATAAAAGAAGTTTTGGACAAGACTACTTAAAAATAAGAAGGTCAGGATTTTCTTTTATGGCTAGTGAAGAGTGCGTAAATATAGGTACTATAACGAAAGATGCTAGGATTGGGATACTATCTAAAACAGGAGCAGATGCTAAGAAAATGTTTACAGATAAAGTTGTTCCAATATCAAACAATTATCCTTTCTTTTTTAAACCTGTGCAAGATGGTATGGATAAGCCTAAAACTGAATTAGCTTATAGAGTTCCTGCATCTAAGATTACAAAAAAGAATATGTATGAAGAAGATGCTGAAATAGTTGAAGGACTAGATACCACCATTGACTGGAGAAGTACAGGAGACAACAGTTATGATGGAGAGAAACTAAAGTTATTAATACATGATGAATCTAAAAAGTGGGAAAGGCCTAATAACATATTAAACAACTGGCGTATTACTAAAACATGTCTAAGACTAGGTAGTAAAATAGTTGGTAAGTGTATGATGGGTTCTACATCTAATGCTTTAGAAAAAGGGGGAGAGAACGGAAAGAAATTATACTATGACTCGGATGTTTCTAAAAGGAATTCAAACGGTCAAACAAAGAGTGGATTGTACAGCTTGTTTATTCCAATGGAGTATAACATGGAAGGATTTATAGATAGATACGGAATGCCTGTTCTTACAACTCCTGAAGAACCTGTAATGGGTATTGATGGAGAGATGATATCTCAAGGTGCTATTAACTATTGGCAGAATGAAGTTGATTCATTGAAAAATGATGCAGATGCTTTAAATGAATTCTACAGACAATTTCCAAGGTCTGAATCTCATGCTTTTAGAGATGAGAGTAAACAATCTTTATTCAACTTAACAAAAATATATCAACAGATAGACTACAATGATTCTTTAATAAAAGACCATTTTTTAACAAAGGGTTCATTCTCTTGGAAGAATGGAATAAAAGATACTGAAGTTATTTTTAGTCCGAACAAGGCAGGTAGGTTTTTAGTATCATGGACTCCTAATAAAGGTTTACAAAACAATGTTATAACTAAGAACGGATTAAAATTCCCAGGTAATGAACACCTTGGTGCGTTTGGATGTGATAGTTATGACATATCAGGAACAGTTGGTGGTGGAGCTTCTAACGGAGCGTTACATGGATTGACTAGATTTCATATGGATGAAGCACCTGTTAATGAGTTTTTTCTAGAGTATGTAGCTAGACCTCAGACTGCTGAGATGTTTTTTGAAGACGTATTAATGGCATGTGTTTTTTACGGAATGCCAATTCTTATAGAGAATAACAAGCCAAGACTTTTGTATCATTTTAAAAATAGAGGTTACAGGGGTTACAGTATTAACAGACCTGATAAACCATATAATAAATTATCAATTACTGAAAAGGAACTAGGTGGAATGCCAAACAGTTCAGAGGATGTTAAACAAGCTCATGCAGCAGCTATAGAATCTTACATTGAGAAATATGTTGGATTTGATATGGAGGGTAACTACAGGGACTCTGATGAAATAGGTTCTATGTATTTTATAAGAACTCTAGAAGATTGGGCTAGATTCAATATAAACAACAGAACAAAGTTTGATGCATCTATTAGTTCAGGTCTAGCGATAATGGCTATACAGAAGAACATGTATGCTACCATTAAAAAACAATCAAAAATAAAACTTAACTTTGCAAGATACGATAACAAGGGAAGTTATAGTGAAATTATAAAATAAATGGAAGACATAAAAGTAAATATTAATCCAACAGGGTTTCCTAGTCAATTTGTTTCTGACGCCTCAAAAAAAAGCTCTGAATTCGGATTGCAAATAGGTCAAGCTATACAATACGAGTGGTTTAGAAAAGATGGCGGAGGAAGTAGATTTTATAATCAATGGGCTGATTTTCACAGACTAAGGCTATATGCTAGAGGTGAGCAGTCAGTTGCAAAATATAAAAACGAACTAGCTGTAGATGGTGATTTATCTTACTTAAATCTAGACTGGACTCCTGTTCCAATTATTCCTAAATTCGTAGATATTGTTGTTAACGGAATGTCTGATAGACTTTTTAAAGTTAATGCATATGCTCAAGATGGAATGTCTTTGGATAAGAGAAGTGATTATCAAGTTCGTATTGAAAAAGATATGTTGGCTAAGGATGTTATGAAGCAGGTTCAAGAATCTTTTGATGTAAAAACATTTTCAATGGATGAAGAGGAGCTTCCTAATACTTCAGAGGAACTAGCACTTCATATGCAGTTAAAGTATAAACCTTCAATTGAGATAGCTCAAGAAGAAGCAATAAACACTGTATTAGCTGAGAATAGATATCACGAAATACAAAAAAGATTACATTACGATCAAACGGTAATAGGTATTTCTATGTGTAGAAATAGTTTCTTACCAGGATCAGGAATATCAATAGAATATGTAGACCCTGCAAATGTGGTTTATAGTTATACAGAAGACCCTCACTTTAATGATTGTTTCTATTGGGGTGAAATTAAAACTTTACCAATTACAGAGTTAATAAAAATAGATCCGAGCTTGACTAGAACGGATATGAATGAGATATCTCAATATAGTCAGAGTTGGTATGATTACAACAATACAGCACAATATTACAATAACAGTTTGTTTAGTAAGGATAGTGCAACTATTTTGTATTTTAATTACAAAACAACTAACACGTTTACTTACAAGAAAAAAATAAATGCAGCAGGTGCTGAAAGACTAATAGAAAAAGACGATACTTTTAATCCAACAGAAGATATGATGGAAGAGGGGCGTTTTACTAAGGTTTCTAAGACCATTGATGTATGGTATGAAGGAGTTATGGTTATGGGTACTAACATTATTCTTAAATGGGAAATGTCAGAAAACATGGCTAGGCCAAAGTCGGCTTCTCAGGAGGTTTATCCTGAGTTTGTAGCATGCGCACCAAGAATGTATAAAGGTGTCTTAGAGTCTCTGGTTAGACGTATGATAACGTTTGCGGACTTGATTCAGATAACACATTTAAAACTACAACAAGTAATTTCTAAAGTTGTTCCAGATGGTGTATTTATAGATGCCGATGGACTTAGTGAAATTGATTTAGGTAATGGTCAGGCTTATAGTCCTGAAGATGCTTTGAAAATGTTTTTCCAAACAGGTAGTGTTATTGGTAGAAGTTACACTCAAGATGGAGACTACAATCAGGCAAAAGTACCTATTCAACAATTAAACAGTAGTTCAGGACAAGGTAAAATTCAAAGTTTAGTAGGATTGTATAATCATTACATGAGTATGATTAGAGATGTTACTGGATTAAACGAAGCAAGAGATGGTTCAACTCCTGATAGTCAGTCTTTAGTAGGTGTACAAAAACTTGCAGCATTAAATAGTAACACAGCAACTAGACATATATTAGATGCAGGAACAGAGATTACACAAAGATTAGTTACCGCTTTAACTAGTAGGATTGCTGATGTTTTACAATATTCTGATTTTAAAGAAGAGTTTGTAAATCAGATAGGTAAATTTAATGTAGGTATACTTCAAGAAATAAGCGAGTTGTACTTAAGTGATTTCGGTATTTTTATAGAGATACAACCTGATGAAGAAGAGCGTAAGATGTTGGAGCAAAATATACAAGTTGCACTTCAACGTGACTCTATTAATTTAGAAGACGCTATTGATATTAGAGAAATAAAGAATTTAAAATTAGCTAATCAAGTTTTAAAACTAAAAAGAATTGCTAAGGAAGATGCTCAGAAGAAAGAAAAAGCTGCAGCTGCTCAACAGCAAGGAGATATAAACAAGCAATCACAACAGATGGCTGCTCAAATGGCTATGCAGAAACTTCAAATGGAAACAAAGGCAACTATGCAAATAGAACAAGCGAAAGCAACTTACTCTGTAGACAAGATGAAAGGAGAGGCTGCTATAAAAGCTGAGTTAATGCAATTGGAGTTTAGTTTACAAATGCAATTAAAAGGAGTAGAGGTTGAAGGAATGAAGCAAAAACAAGAGAAAAAAGAAACTGCAGCATCTGACAGAATATCTCAAGCTAATACAGAGCAATCTAAATTAATAGAACAAAGGAAGAATAATTTACCTCCTGTTACTTTTGAATCAAACGAAGATAGTTTAGATGGTTTCGATTTAGCAGAATTTGAGCCTAGATAAAGCTTAGATAGTATATAAAATTAAGTATTAACTTTGTAAAAATTAAATCAAATGAAATTACAAGTAAAGGAAGTAACCTCAGTAGAAGAAAAATCTAGTCAGGAAGTTGAAGCGAACTTACTGAAGAAACATGAAGTTGAATCAGAAGAAAAAGTTGAATCAAGTGTAGATGAGACTCCTGTTGAACAAACGAGTGTAGAAGATACCTCTGTTGAACAAACAAGTGTAGAAGAAGTTAAGTCTAATGAATTAAGAGATGAAGACGTTCTTTCATATATTAATAAAAGGTATAATAAAGAGATAGGATCAGTTGATGATTTGTTTGCTCAAAAAAGCAATAACGAAGAATTACCAGAAGATGTTTCTAAATACCTACAGTACAAAAAAGAAACAGGAAGAGGTTTTGATGATTTCATAAAAGTAAATAAAAATTATGATTCATTAGAAGCGGATACTGTATTATCAGAGTATTATTCTTTAACTGAAGAGGATTTAGATAGTGAAGACATTCAGTATTTAATGGAGGAAAAGTTTTCATATGATGAAGACGAAGATGATGAAAGAGAGATTAAGAAAAAGAATATTGCTAAAAAAAGAGAACTTTCTAAAGCTAAGAAATATCTTAATGAATTGAAAGACAAATACAGTAGTCCTCTTGAGTCAAGTGGGAATGCTATGTCAGAAGAAACGTTAGGTCAGATTGAAGCTTACAAAGGTTATATTCAAGAATCAAAAAGTGTTCAAGAAGCAGAACAAAAAAAGAATGAGTTTTTCTCTAAGAGAACGAGTGAAATTTTTAACTCCGAGTTCAAAGGTTTTGAGTTCAATGTAGGAGATAAAAAAGTAAACTACTCTTATGGAGATGCACAGGAAATGAAGTCAAAGCAATCAGATTTAACAGGATTTGTAAACAAGTTCTTAGATGAAGATGGTTTGATTAGCGATGCAAAGGGATGGCATAAGTCAATTAGTGCAGCAATGGATCCAGACAATTTTGCTCAGTATTTTTATGAGCAAGGTAAATCTGATGCAATTGGAGATGTTTCGAAGAAAAGTAAAAACATTAACATGAACGTCAGACAATCACCACAAGTTATTGGTGAAGGAGGATTTAAAGCAAAAGCATTAGATGGTGGAAGCGGAAAAGGTTTAAGAATAAAAAGTAGAAACAATTAATATTAAAACAAAAACAAAATGGCTGGACAAATAGCTGCAACACCGGGATTCGACTTACAACCAAGTTCAGAACAGGTATTATTGCAAACGAATTACATTACTAACTTTGATTTCTTAAACCAGTATCTACCAGATACTTACGAGAAAGAATTCGAACGTTATGGAAATAGAACAGTATCATCATTTTTAAGAATGGTTGGTGCTGAAATGCCATCTAGTTCTGACCTTATCAAATGGGCTGAACAAGGAAGGTTACACACGAAGTACGTAAACGTAACATCAGGTGCTGCTGCTGCAGCAGATACTGCTACACTTACTATTAATGATACATTAAAGCCTGGTTCAGGAAGTGTTGCTATTAGAGTAGGTCAAACAATTATGTTATCTGATAGTTCTGTTAACTCTACAAATAGTAACAAAGCAATCGTAACTTCTGTAGATACTTCAGCAGGAACAATTGATGTAGCATACTATGAGGCAGCAGGTCAAGCAATGGCAAATGATGTTGTATGTTCTTTATTTATTTACGGTTCTGAGTTTCAGAAAGGTTCTAAAGGAATGCAAGGTCAATTAGAGGCTGATGATTCTATTTTTGAAAACACTCCAATTATCATAAAAGACCATTACGCAGTAAGCGGTTCTGATATGGCTCAAATTGGATGGGTAGAAGTGACTACTGAAAATGGAGCAACTGGTTTCTTATGGTACTTAAAGTCTGAGCATGAGACAAGATTACGTTTTGAAGACTATCTTGAAACAGCAATGGTTGAAGCAGTTCCTGCAGCAGCTAATTCAGGAGCATCTGCAATTGTAGAAGGTATTGCATCAGGAGTTGGAAACAAAGGTTCTGAAGGAATGTTCTACGTTGTAGAAAACAGAGGAAATGTATGGAGTGGTGGAAACCCAACAACTTTAGGAGATTTTGATTCTATTATACAGCGTCTTGACAAGCAAGGTTCTATTGAAGAGAATGTAATTTTCTTAAACAGAGAGTTTGGATTTGACATTGATGATATGTTAGCTTCTCAAAATTCTTATGGAGCAAACGGAACTTCTTATGGTTTATTTGATAACGATAAAGATATGGCGCTTAACTTAGGATTCGAAGGATTCCGTAGAGGTTATGATTTCTATAAGACTGATTGGAAGTATTTAAATGACCCTACAATGAGAGGTGGTATTACAGGAGGAAAAATCAACGGGTGTTTAGTACCTGCAGGTTCAACAACTGTATATGACCAAGTACTTGGTAAAAACGCTAAGAGACCTTTTTTACATGTTAGATACAGAGCTTCAGAAACTGAAGACAGAAAGTATAAGACATGGATTACAGGTTCTGCAGGTGGAGCAGCTACTTCTAGCTTAGATGCAATGGAAGTAAACTTCTTATCTGAAAGAGCGTTATGTACTTTAGGTGCTAACAACTTTGTAATTTTCAAAGACTAATAATAATACTAAGTGTGGTCGCAAACTGTGACCACACTTTTTTTTAATAATTAAACTCAAATCAAATGAAAACTAGTAAAAAAGCTTTTGTAGACAAAGCGTACAAACTTACCCAAAACAAAGCTCCATTGAGCTTTATGATTACTTCAAGGAATACCAAAAGAAAACCTTTATTATTTTTTGACGAACAAACAGGACGAAACCGTTCTTTGCGTTATGCTAAAAATCAACAATCTCCTTTTGAAGATGAACAAGATGAGAATGTAATATTAGAACCAATTATTTTTGAAGATGGTTTATTGTTTGTTTCTAAACAAGATCAATCTTTACAAGAATTTTTATTATACCATCCTGGAAACGGAGCAGTATACGTTGAAATAGATAATGAAAAAGATGCAACTTCAGATGTTCAAACATTAGATTATGAATTGGAAGCTCAAATATTAGCTAAAGATTTAAGTTTAGAAATGCTTGAAACTATCGGACGAGTGGTAATTGGATTAAAGGTAGATAAACTTACTTCTTCTGAATTAAAAAGAGATGTTAGGTTATTTGCTAAGAGATATTCTCGTGAATTTATAGAGTCAATTAACGACCCTTTATTAAAGTTACAGAATACTTGTTCTAAGTTCTTTGGTGAATCTTTAATAACACTTAAAAACAAAAAAGATATTTATTACAATTTAAAAGGTAATAAAAAGAAATTACTAACAGTGCCTTACGGTGAAGACCCTTTATATATTCTAGCATCGTTCTTTCAGAGTGATGAAGGATTAGAGGTTTACAGAATGTTAGAGTCTAAATTAGAATAGTAATTTAGAGCATATTATAAGGAGGAGGTGTCACATAATGATGCCTCCTTTTTTTTTGTATATTTGCGTAAACAATATTTCAAATAATGGCATCAATAATAAATACAGTCAGAGCTACTGTACTTTCAGTTGCAAATAAAAATAATTTTGGATACATAACTCCTAATGATTTTAACTTATACGCAAAACAAGCTCAATTAGATATTTTTGAAGATTACTTCTATCAATATAATTCTTGGTTAGTTAAACAGAATGCAAGAGTATCAGGGAGTGGATATGCAGACATAGTAAAAGGTATTGTAGAGGTATTAGATAGTTTTTCATCAACTAAAGCGTTAGTAAACATTGGTGTGAATTTATACAATCTTCCAAGTGACTATTACTTAATGGATAAGATTAACTACTATCCAGTTTTAATAACTCAAGGAACATCTACATCAAACGGTCAAAATACTTTAACAGACAGTTCAGCTACATTTATAACTTCAGGAATTGTTTTACCTGGACAATTAATTAGTAATACAGAGGATGACAGTATATCTGAAGGAGATAGCGCTTATGTTGTATCTGTAAATAGTGAAACTGAGTTAACCTTATCAGCAAACATATTCGGAAGTGCATCAACTATTGGAGATGGATATTCTGTTATTGATACAAAAAAGATAACTGAGATTGAAAGAGTATCTCAGAATAAAATATTTTACTTAAAATCATCACCATTAACAAAACCAAGTCTATCTTTTCCCGCATATGTTCTAGGTGGTGCAAATTCTATTAGTACAGGAAATACAATAACTGTCTACCCTGAAACAATAAACACACTTGGAACTGTTGTGTCTCAGTACATTAGGTATCCTAAAGACCCTAAATGGACGTTTGTTTCTTTAACAGGTGGAGAGCCTGTTTTTGACGAAGGTACAACTGATTATCAGGACTTTGAATTACCTTTATCAGACCAAGTAAATCTAGTAACTAAAATTTTACAATATGCAGGAGTTTCTATTAGAGATGCATCTGTAGTTCAATTTGCTATGGGAGAAGAAAATGACGATAATCAACAACAAGGATAATTATGGCATATTTAACAGAATATCAATATTACGAAAACAATGGAAACCCCACAGAATCTGAAAACTGGGGTTCTTATCAATATATTTCTTTGGATGATATTGTAAATAACTTTATGCTAATGTATGTTGGTAATGATAAGTTAATAAACAACGCTGAAAGATACAATGTTTTATTTCATGCTAAAAGAGCTATACAGGAATTAAATTATGATTCATTAAAAGAGATTAAGATATTAGAATTATCTGTTGCTGATTCATTAAGATATGTATTACCATCAGATTATGTTAATTGGGCAAGGTTATCTATATACACAGGTGGAGTTTTAAAACCATTGACAGAGAATATCCAAACAAATTGGAGTAGTGCTTATCTTCAAGACAATAATGCTAAGATATTATTTGACCACGAAGGAAACATTTTAAAACCATCTAATTCAACACTTGACATGGATAGACTTAAAGGTCAGAAGAAGTCAATATACATGAATAGCAATAGCCCTTACAATGGTAAAGAAGGTTATTCTGTAGATGGGTCTTGGTATTTTGAATATCCTGTTGGAGCAAGATTTGGTTTAAATACTGCAACAGCTAATAGTAACCCTACTTTTAGTATAAATAAAAAGTCAGGTGTTATAAACTTTAGTTCTAATATGAACGGAGAGTTATGTGTTTTAGAGTACGTATCAGATGGTATGGAGAACGGAGAGAACTCAGAAATAAGTGTAAACAAACTTTTTGAAGAATTTGTATATTCTTATATGAAGTATGTAATACTCTCTAGTAAATACGGAGTACAAGAATACATCATAAATAGGTCTAGAAAAGAGAAAGGAGCGCTTCTAAGGAACGCAAAAATAAGATTGAGCAACATACATCCTGGAAGATTGTTAATGAATCTAAGGGGACAAGATAAGTGGATAAAATAAATGGCAAAACTTAGCAATAATTTCACAAAAGGTATAATGAATAAAAGTCTTGATGAGCGATTAGTTCCTCAAGGACAATATATTGATGCGTTAAACGTAAGACTTGGGTCTTCAGAGGGAACTGAAGTAGGAGCTGTTGAGAATTCAAAGGGTAACGAACAACTTGTTGAGTTAATATACAATGGAAATATATTAAGTACTGAAGCAAAGTGTATTGGAGCTTTTGAAGATGGGGCAAATGAAACTATTTATTGGTTTATATGTGACCCTGATAACGTAGACATGATAGTATCTTATAATACATCTAATTTTACAACTTTTTATCACGTTATATCAACTTCTATATTAAATTTTGACAAAGATTTTTTAATGAATGGTATCAATTTGATTGATAATTTATTGTTTTTTACAGACAACTTAAACCCTCCAAGAAAGATAAATGTCAACAGGACTTATTTAAACCCTGTCGCAGGAGTTGATAAGATAACTGAGCAGGATATTGGAGTAATAGTTGCACCGCCATTGACAGCGCCTGCAATACAGCCATTCCAATTAGGAGGTGGTGAGAACTATATGAAAGACTTATTCTTAAGTTTTGCGTATAGATGGCAATATGAAGATGGAGAATACTCTGCATTGTCACCATTTAGTAGAACATCATTTACCCCAGGGCCATTTAAATTGAATTATGACGACTACAGTAATGAAGGTATGGAGAACGTTTTTAATAGCGTTAACATAAGTTTTGATACAGGAGGAAGAAATGTAAAAAGTATTGATTTAATTTTTAAATTATCTACTAGTACAAGTGTAAATGTTATAGAAAAGTTTAACAAAATAAATGAAGGATGGATTGATAATGGTATTCAAACCTTAGCCTTTACTAACAAGAAAATATTTACAACTTTACCAGAAGCACAGCTTTTAAGATTGTTTGATAACGTTCCTAAAAAAGCACAGTCTCAGACAATAATGGGTAACAGGTTAATGTATGGAAACTATGTTGATGGTTATGATGTTGAGAGTGAAAATGGAAAAAAAATATATTTAGATTATGATTTAGAATTAGTTTCAAAAAGTTTAGAAGCTGATGTAATAATAGCTACTGGTAGTTCTGTTAATTACTCAATAGATACTTCAACTAGTATTCCTAACTCAAAAGTGACAATAGATTTTAGTGATTTAAATCTTATTCAAGGTGCGCAAATAGGAATTGATTTTCATATTGGAAGTAATAGTTTTGGAGGAGATTCGTCATATGACGATGGAACTCAGCCTCAAAACCAATTTCAACAAACTTTTCTTTTTAACTTACAAAGAAATTATCTTAGTGTTTTTGATTTAGCATCAAGTGCTGAATTTATTTCTGCAATTAGTGGATTTGTAGCACCAACTAGTTCAAGTTGTTTTACCGGAACAGTAGGTGGAACACAAGGTACTTCAGTAACAGATATTTTTAACTGTCAAATTGTTGCAAGAAATGAGTGGGAATATGTAAATTTTGGAATTAGTTCTACAGGTCAAGGTTTTACGATAGATACTTCTAATGGAAGTAACTTAGTAGGTATTACTATACCTGCTTTAAAATTTGAAAAGTATGACCAAACAGCTAATCCTCCAACTCCAACAGGTGTTTTTGCTTATGAGTATTTAAATAACATTGAGACTGAAGGTCTTTATTCTTCAGAAGGATCAAAACAAAGTTTACATAGTAATAGGGATTACGAAATTGCAATCGTATACATGGATGAATACGGAAGAAGTACTACTGCCTTAGTAGATACAGATAATACCGTATTTGTTGCACCTAGACAATCTATAACTAAAAACAACATTAAAGTAACTTTAAAAAATTATCCTCCATATTGGGCTACTAAATATAAGTTTGTAATAAAACAGTCAAAAGACGTATACAGAACTATATATTCAAATTTATTCTTTACTGAAGAAGAAACAGGTGATGTTTGGTTTAAGCTAGAAGGAGATAACAAGGATAAGGTATCTAATAACGATGTATTAAGATTAAAAGCAGATACTGCTGGACCTGTATTAAGACCAGTAAAAGCAACTGTACTAGATTATGAATCTAAAATAGAAGACTTTTTATGTAAATTTAATTCAGAAGGTGAATTAGAGGATGAATCTTGTGGTCAACCAACAGGAGTGTACATGAAATTAGCACCATCTCAGTTTAGTGCGTCTGCTCCAAAGAATGCTTTTATTAGACATTCAGATAGTAATCATGGGTCTTTTAGTATTGCACAAGTTCCTTGTTATATAGATAATATAGACACAACAGGTGCGTCTGATGCTTTTATACCTTTTGATATACCAGCAGGAAGTCTTGTTACATTCACTTTTAAAGGTGAAAGAGATAAGAAAAGTATTGGAAGTTGTGGTAGTCGTACTTATGATTATGAAAGAACTTTTGTAGCTAGTCAGGATTATTCTAATTTATATACTTTTGTTCAAGGAGATAATATTGATCTTACAAATGGAGTTATTGGAGGTACAGATAACCTCATGAATACAATTAATCAACCCACTGATATAAAAACACCTGCAAGTTCTAGTGACCAATTCCCTGTTCGTTTAGCAAGTAACGGTCAAGGCTTTATTTCTTTTCAAGAAGAAAATCCATCAACAGGAAAATTATGGCTCGTATACCAAACAGGTACTAGGAGTTGTGGAGGATCAGGAAACAGAAAAAATGCATACACTAATCTAGATATTACTATAAATAGAACTACCAGTTTAATAGTTTTTGAAACAGAATCTTTAGAAGCAAATGATGAGATTTACTATGAGAACGAACAGACATTTAACATAACAAATGGATTTCATTTATCAGGAACTAATGCATCAGATCAAAACCAAACAGCATCAATTGATGCTATTGTAGATTTAGACTTTTACAACTGTTATACATTTGGAAACGGAGTAGAATCTAATACTGTTTTAGATGGTTTAACAAAACCAACCTTAAACATAGGGTCTAAAGCTACTGCTGTATCTGAAGAAATTTATAAAGAGGTTCATAGAAAAGCTGACATAACATATAGTGGTAACTATAATTTAGAAAGTAATTTAAACAAGCTAAATGAGTTTAACTTATCGTTAGCTAACTTTAAATCTTTAGAAGCATCATATGGGCCTATTAGAAAGATGCATTCAAGACAAACAGATATACTTTCTTTACAAGAAGATAAGATTTCTTATGTATTAGTTGGTAAGAACTTATTGTCAGACTCATCAGCAGGAGGAGCTATAACATCTATACCTGAAGTACTTGGTACTCAGTTAGCTAGGGTTGAAGAATACGGTATAAGTAATAACCCTGAAAGTTTTGCTTCATATGGTTCTGATGTATATTTTACAGATTCAAAAAGAAGCTCTGTAATTAATTTAAAAGGTGGTAGTGCAAAGTCAGAGCAATTGATTGTTATTTCTCAAGCAGGATTAAGAACTTGGTTTAGAGATTTATTTACTCAAGGTTTTAATACACAGAAAATAGGAGGTTATGACCCTTATATGAATGAATATGTGTTAAGTAGTAATACAGAAACATTACCTACACCTGTTGTTGAAAGAGATTGTGGGTATATTTTAAATCAAGAAAATGCTGTTTCACCAACATCTTTTGATTTAGATTGTTCAACACTAATTGGAGATGTTTCAATACTTCATAATGTATCTATTGGCAGCGTTAACATAACAGTTAACTACAACGGAACAGAAGTTCTTAATCAAAATGTAAGTGGTTCGTCAACTGTTAGTTTTAATAAACCAGTGAAAAATCCAACTATAGCAAAAGTAACAGTAACACCTTTAGGTACAGCTACTTACGAAATAGAGTTTGGATGTCCAGCTACAACTACTTTAACTGTAAAACAGATAGTAATAAATTTTGAAGGAGACGTTAATTTAACCACAACAACTAGATATAGATGGGCAATAGGAACTGATACTAGTCCTTATAATACTAATTCTGTTATTTTAGAAAACGACTCTGTTTCTTTGTTTAAAACACAAACAGGAGATAGTTCTTTTGGAACAATCCCTGCTAACAATTCAACAGTTACAATTGAGTCAAGACAGCAAAAGGGACAAACTTATGCTTTTAACTCAAGTACGGATAAGTTTAAATATTTAGTTTCAAACACCAACTATAATGAGTCTGATATAAATACATTAATCCCATTATTAAATACAGCTACTCCGATAACAGGAGGGCCTCAAAATTATAAATCTAGTTTTGTTTACAGCAATAATAGTGATGATGATTATTTATATATGGTATGGGATTTAAGAGAGGCAACTCCAATAGCACTTTGTTATGATGAAACAAGTGAAGTTGATGCTTGTTGTGATTGCGAATAATAATAGTAATATAATATAATAATATAAAATGAGTGTATTAAATAAGTTTATAAATTCAAGTGTCTTTTTAACAGCAACGTCTGTTTATGACGACATTAATTTAACAACATTAGCTGCGGATGGATACTATCAATTTAATGGAGAGTATAGACAGCAACTGTCAGGAATACTAGGCCCTTTGATTTTATGCGAAGAATGTACAGCTCCACCAATCCCATGTGGCTCAGGAGTAAATCCACCTTCAGGAGGTCAAGGTCTTTATAACTTAGATTTCGTTGCAGGTGAATCAGCAGCAGATGTAGGTGCAGTTTTAATTCATTTTAATCCTGCTAGTGTTCCAGATGGAATAAGAGTTTTGTATGATGGAGTTTATTATAATGCATTATCATCACCTACAGATGGAAGAATACAATCTACAAGTGGTATTGCAAACTCCTTTACTTTAGTTGGAGTAGATAATAATTGTGTTCCTACATTACCCAATACTAGAGAATATAATTATTTTGATGGATTTTCAAATAATACATGGAATCCAGGTACACCAAGTCCTCAGAATATAACTTTGAACGTAGGTGACGATCAATATGGAGGATCTTCAGAATATAACACATTAGTTATACCAAAACCTAATGCATTGCCATCAAATATTAAGGTTGAAGTATTAGGGCCTTGTGGTAGCACGGCATGGGCTATAATCGTTGAATGTCCTGATGCCTTACCAAGCTTTACGTCATCATCAAATCAATCAACATCAACAGATTGTGCAACAGCAGATCAAACTCATTATTTTGCAAATAATTATAATGCAACAAACACAATACCTGTAGTAAATAATTGGGTGTTTTCAGATTCCAATGGAACGAATGTTTTATCTAATGGTAATTATGTAATGTCAGATAATAATGTAATAACAGTTACAAGCGGAGTTATTGACTCTATAGTTGCTTGTACATCTGCTCCGACATATAATTCTTTTTACTTAACAACATCATCATACCTTGATGCTAATGATGCATGTAATATAAATTCAACAGTACTGCTTTATCATAATGGTTCTAGTATATTGCCAATAGTAGGAGATACTATTTTTCAAAATAATTCAGGATCAACAACAGCTACGTGGTCTAATTACAAAGGAATGTTTAAAACCTCAAACGGATCATCTACTAAATCACTTACAGTAAACGGTTCAGGAGTTGTTCAAATTGTTAATGACTGTGCTTCAACTGAAACTTTTTATATTTCGCAAATGAGAAGTGATTGTTCAGATTTCTGTGATGGTAGTAATAATTATGCAATTAGTTTATCTAAAGATAGTAGTGATTCTTATTCAGCAGTTGCACCGGGGACTACAATATCAGGGCCAACGTTAATTGATGGATACTATGCATATGCAGAAACAAGTACAGATACTGCTTCAGGAACATTTAGGTTAATGAACCTAGTTAGTAACGAAGTTGTAGATGTAAGTCAATGTTCAGGGTCTACATGTTCACCATTATAAATAAATAAATAAATAAATATGTCAACAAATTACACATTAACATACAGTGAGGGCGCTAAAGGGTGGCCCTCATTCTATAGTTATTACCCTGAATGGATACTAGCAATGAACCAATATTTATATACCTTTAAAGGTGGTAATCTTTGGAAGCATAATGTAAATGAAGCTAGAAACAATTACTACGGTGTACAAGGTGTATCAACTATAACAGGTGTTTTTAATCAAGAACCTACTACTCAAAAACTATTTAAAACTATAGAAATAGAAACTGATGACCCTTGGAATTGTACATTAACATCTGACTTGGGAAGCGGTTATATGGATGCAGATTTTTTTGAATTAAAAGAAGGTAGTTATTTTAGTTACATAAGAAGACAGGCTAATAAAGATAACTTTTCACTAAGGTCTACACAAGGTATTGGTAGTATTATAAATACATCTGTAAATGGAACAAGTGTAACGTTGTCTTTTGGTTTTAAGGTAGGGTCTATGATTAGTATTGGAGATGTTGCTTTTCACAAATTAGGTGCATCTGTTGTTGAGATAGGCCCTATAACAAGTATAAGTGAAAACAGAAAGAGTATTACTATTACTGGAGAAAATATTCCTGATGGTTCATATGTTTTATATATAAAAAACAGTGTAGCCGAATCATATGGGACTTTGGGTTATTATTTACAGTTTACTCTTCAGAACAGTAGTACAACAGCTGTAGAATTGTTTAACATTGATACCGAAGTCTTTAAAAGCGCACCTTAGATTTTTTTGTATATTTGCATAAATGAAACTAACCATAAGAAAATTAAATAAAACTGATTACGAATCTATATTATGTGATTGGTGGAAAGAATGGAGATGGACACCACCTACTAAAGATTTTTTACCCGACAATGGTGAAGGAGGATTTATAGTTTACGATAACGATGTTCCTGTTTGTGCAGGATATATCTATATTACAAATTCAAAAGTTGGTTGGTGTGATTGGATTATATCTAATTTCAAATATAAAGACAGAGATAAAAGAAAAGAAGGTTTAACCCTTTTAATTGAAACACTAACAAATGCGTTAAAGATTAATGGGTGCGAATATTCTTACGCTTTAATAAAGTCAAAGTCCTTAATAAATCATTATGTTGAGAACGGATATATTGAAGGAGATAATTATAACAAAGAAATGATTAAAAAACTATAACATGGCAGCATTTACAACAATAGCAGCAGGAGTGGCATCAGTCGCAGGGCCAGCAGTAAAAGGAATATTAGCTAATGACGCATCTAAAGAAGCTTCTAGGATGGCTGGTAGGTTAGGGTTAGAAAAGGAAAGATTAGAAGAAGAATCTGTAGCTCAGTTAGAGCAAAACTTTTTAGACGCTGTAAAGGTTCAGTCAGATGTATACGACAAAGCTATTCAAGCAAGCACTGTAGCAGGTAGTACAATTGTAGAAGCAGCTAGAGAAGGAGATCAAAGAGGTGTGTCAGCAACTGCAGGTAAAGTTTCAGCTGTACAAGATCAAACCTTAACAGGATTAGCAGATAATTTTGCACAACAAAAAACAGAAATAGATTTGGCTCGTGCGCAAGCAGGAGAAAGGTCAGCTAGTGAAATAGCAGCACTACAGGACGATAGAGCAGCAGCTGCAGGAGTTAAAGCAGACGCATTAACGCAACAAGCTGATAACCTTAAAGGACAAGCAACAGGTGCTTTTATAAATGCAGGAGTATCGGCTTTAAATAAAAGTGTAAAAGCTTTTGGAGGTTTTGGAGGAGGCGAAAAAAAGAATAGCCCTGAAGATTCTGCGAAATCAACAGCAGATTTAGCTGCGAAAGCAATGGGAGGAGGAATAGTTCTTCCAGATATTACTGAGTCCGAAAGTTCTATTAAAGCTGAGAAAGCAAAAAACTCAATGCAAGAAATAATGGATATAGCAGGAACTTTTGGTGTTTCGAATAAAAAACCATCTAATAGTGTAGCAGATTTTATTAAGAGTCTAGGTGCTAATATAGAAGACTACACAGAGGATCAATTAGCTATCATAGAACAAAAGTTAAATCAATAAAGTATGGCAGGAAATGCATTAACAGGAGCAATGTTTTCTGTAAATAAAGGAAACACAGGTGTCGGTACAAAAGAAACTACTCTAGCAGCTATAGATAAAGGAGTTGAAGGAGTTGAATCTTGGAAAGAGAATATTGACACAGAAAGGTTAAAGCTAAAAACAGATACCGCAGATAAATATCGTGAAGCAGAAAAGTCTTTAAATGCCAATCTTCCTAGTGATGTTACTGTAAAGAATCAAGCTTTAAAATATTTATCCAACTATAAAGACCAATTATATAACAATGCACAGTTAGTAAGGAATGGTAATATAAAACCAGAAGAAAATCTTATATTTCAAGAAAACGGTAAACAATCATTCAAAATACTAGCTCAACAAGTAAAGTCATATGATGATGAGTTAAAGAAAACCATAGAAAGAGCTAAAGGTTCATATGTTTTAGATGAAAAGACAGGTAAACAAGTATTTGTGAAACCAACTTCAGGAGCGGTTGAGGCTGCTATGCAAAACATTCAGAGTCAAATTTCTGGCTTAGACGCTATAGATGTAGATTTTAGTAAAAGTGGTATGGGTCAAGTTTCTTTTTACGAAAGAGTATTTGATAAATCAACTAGCACACTTTCTGTTAAACTAGACAAAGACGGTAATAAAATACCTATAAAAACTAAATCAAAAATGAGTGTTCTTGCTCTTCAACAAGGACAGAATCAAAGATCAGATAGACTTTACATGGCTGACGAAGTTTCCACTTTAGTTGGAGAAAAGAGTCTATTAGGTCAGACTTATGCTAAAATGGCACGGTTAAATAATATGTCAGGAGTTGTAACTGATGACCTAAGAAGTAACCCACAATTAAAAACAATGCTAGACGATGCTGCAGGTAACTTAACAGCTACTGCTCAAAGAAGGATGAGTATACTGTCTGACAATCCTATATTCAACGAACAAGGTCAACCTGTAAACACACAGCCAATTCCTTTTACTCAATACGGAAGCCTTACTCCTGCTGAAAAAGCAGAGATGCAAACATATGTCTATACAGACGAGAATGGAGAGCAGCAAACAGGTCAGAAACGTAAATATGTTCAGTTAGTATTAAAGAATGGTTTAATAGTTCCTGAAGAGGATGAGAACGATAGGTTAGCAGCTTCTAGGTCAGCTAAAAGCTCATTATACGCAGGACTTAAAAGAGGTGTTTCAGGTGGTAAAGTGGATAGACAATTTGATCCTAATAGCGCATCTTCTAGAGGTGCAAGGCAGAAAAAAACTGATGATATAGGTAGGGTTGCACTTGCAAATTCCATAGCAGTAGGTGGTGCAGGTGCTAGACAATCTATTATAGAAATGATGAATAGTGGTATATATACCATAGCAAATGGATTTAATGAAATTATAGACATGAAGGGAG
>Ga0307984_1000399_pt1 | contig 19480 bp, 17 predicted proteins | sample EllFjometageno78_FD_203169 | JGI IMG/M metagenome (GOLD analysis project Ga0307984, IMG submission 203169) | Marine microbial communities from Ellis Fjord, Antarctic Ocean - #78 | ecosystem: Environmental > Aquatic > Marine > Unclassified | place: Southern Ocean | collected 2014-10-09
TCGGTCAATGTCCAGATGCTCATTGTCAAATTTGGGCGTAGACGATTCACGTGCTTTAATCCATTCTCCATTTAGGAAATAGATCCTCGACCTGAGAAGTTCCAGTTTGGATTCCCATTTGGGATCAGGTTTCCTGCTTGTTTCTAATTCGATTAAATTCATCGCCATGGTTTCCTCCCCTTGACTGATCCATCCCTCTACAGTATAATAAACCAGTTCACTCCTGATTTTGGAAGGACACATTGAACAATTGTTTTCAACCGACCGCCATGATTTTGATGCCCTTTCTAAATTTCCTGCACTTTGTTGAATGCGCCCTTTTCCCACTTCAGATTGGGCAATAATGCAGTAATCTAAAGTTGTTTCTCCTACGGATCGATATAAACTGAGTGCTGCTACAGGCTTTCCTGCTTCAACAAGGCTGTCAGCTCTAGATAAGAGTGATAATAATACGTTCTCGTTTTGGGCTGTAAATCCGCTCAATGAGAAGAGGAAAATGAAGGATATGTTTGCAAGCCTTATGATGTCACTAAAATACCTTGTAGTCGCTTCTACTTTGAGACAATCAAAGAGGGTTATAGACTACTCACTGTAGACAACTGAAAGCACTGTTTCACCCACTGCCTGTAACGTGCCTTTGTCTATGATGCTCATATTGTCCCCGTGAGTATGATGAAATGGACCGTATCCCATAGGGATTACTTGCATTCTATAATCTACAATATTCGCGCTAGGCACTCCGCCCAATTCACTCACGAAGAGGTTGTCGTCGATTGTAGGAGGAGTCTCTCTGTTACTGAACATTTTACCATGTCCCAATTTAGCGGCTCTAGACCAAATTTTTCTGACAATATTCGGAGCATACTTCATCGAAGTTCCCTCTCTATTGAAAACAGCATCTTTTGCGCCAACCATATCGAGCAAGATCCCAAATCTAGCGCGATAGCCGTATTTGTGAGGTTGTTTGGCCCATTCTTGACTTCCCAAACACCAATACAAATAACTCGTATTTGTAGATGGTGACCCCTCAGGACTCCCATAGTCTTCTCCGTCAAAGAAAACAATATCAACCCCGATGCTCGGAGCTTTAATGCTGAATTGACGTGCAATTTCTAACAGTATTCCGACCCCAGATCCACCGTCATTTGCCCCGTCTATGGGTTCGTTTGTCCGCACAGTATCCTTGTCGGCAAAGGGTCTCGTGTCCCAATGAGCATATAACATGACACGACTCTTAGCTTCTAGGTTATACTGTCCTACAATGTTGTTTAATTCGAGGATCTTTCCGTCAAAGGCCTTTGCTCGAGCCGGCTGAACGATGACTTCCGCCCCATGTCTCCTTAACTCATCAGCAAGCCAAACCCCGCATTTGTTATGTTCCAATGTATTTGGAACCCGAGGACCAAATCCCACTTGTTTCTCCACATAGTAATATGCAGAATCGCTGGAGAAATTTGGCGTTAAAATGACCTCCTCAACCTCTGGCGTGATTTTGTCATTTGAGGGCTTCTCATTTGAACAGCTCGGTAACGCAAGTATTACAAGGCTGAGCATGACCCCCACAATATAATAAAGATGTCTATTCATGAGACCATGAACTTCCGCCTTTCCCATCGGTTACATTTATACCTAACTCACTTAATGTATTCCTGATTCGGTCTGCACCAGCGTAATCTTTGTTTGCTTTTGCATCCGTTCTGAGCTCTACCAATAGGTCCAGTAGATTCGTCGCTAAATCTTCTCCTCCACTGCTGTTCTCAGTATTCAGGTCTTCGTTTTCCAGTCCCAGAACATTTCCTAAGAACCCCGTATAGATTGTTTTAAGGGCATCTATTTGGTCTTGATTCAATACAATCCTCTCATCTGCAGCAGAGTTAATCCATTTCACACCCTCAAATAACGATGCAATGAGAACAGGTGTATTGAAGTCATCATTCATAGCCGCATAGCATTTTTCAGACAAATCACTCACACTTATTTCTTTGTTTTCCTTTTCAGTAGCCTGGAGCTTTTGAAGTGTTTCTACGGCTTTTGTCAATTTTGAAAGCCCTTTTTCAGCCGCTATAAGTGCATCGTTAGAGAAGTCCAGGGTGCTGCCATAATGTCCCATAAGCATAAAGAATCTTACCGTCATAGGACTGTAACCTCTTTCAAGAAGTTTGTGGTTTCCTGTGATGAGTTCCTCTGGCGTAAACCCATTGCCTTCTGATTTTGACATTTTCCGGCCATTGACGGTGAGCATGTTGCCGTGAATCCAGTAGTTTACGGTCTTTTCGACCTTGTGTGCAGCTACATTTTGGGCGATTTCACATTCGTGATGAGGGAATTTCAGGTCCATGCCACCTCCATGGATATCAAATCTATTCCCCAAATATTTTGTACTCATGATCGAGCACTCCAGATGCCATCCTGGGAATCCCATCCCCCAAGGTGAAGGCCATTGCATGAGGTGGGTGTCGTCGGCTTTTTTCCAAAGCGCAAAGTCCAGGGGGTCGTGTTTTTCACTTTGACCATCCAGATCACGCGTATTGCTTAGAAGTTCGTCTATTTTCCTTCCTGAAAGCTCTCCATAAGGGTAGTCTTCACTGAATCTTCTCACACTGAAGTAAACATTTCCATTGACTTCATATGCATATTCGTTTTCTAAAATCTTCTCTATGGCTGCTATTTGTTCAATAATATGGCCCGTTGCAGTCGGTTCAATGGACGGAGAAAGGATGTTAAAAACACGCATCACATCGTGGAAGTCGTTCGTGTATTTCTGAACGATCTCCATAGGTTCTACTTTTTGTAGGCGAGCCATCTTCCCTATTTTATCTTCTCCTTCATCGGCATCCCCTACCAAATGTCCCACATCAGTAATGTTTCTTACGTATCGGACTTTATATCCGATAAATTCAAGGTAACGGTATATGATATCAAATGATAAAAATGTTCGAACGTTCCCCAAATGCACATTGCTGTATACCGTAGGTCCGCAAACGTACATTCCTACGTGTGGTGGATTCAGAGCTTCAAAGACTTCCTTCTTACGCGTTAAGCTATTTTGAATTTGAAGTGGTTGCATGTCTTTCGTTTATTATCCTACAAAGGAAAACCAAATGGGCGCGTTATGCGAATTTAATTGTCACACTTTCAATGCTTGGAGCATTGCCTTAATTAACCCGGTCGTGTCATACTTTGCCGACCAACCCCAATCTGAACGCGCTTCTTGATCGTCGATACTGTCAGGCCATGACGCAGCAATCTGTTGTCTCAAATCAGGTTTGTAGGAGGTTGTAAATTCCGGAATGATTTTCATAATCTCAGAATTCAATTCTGAGGGGGAGAATGAACAACCCGCTAGATTGTATGAAGTTCGGACCGTAATATTTTCTTTGGATGTTTCCATCAATTCCAGTGTTGCCCTCACAGCATCGTCCATATGCATCATTGGAAGCGTTTCGTAATGTTCTAAATAACACTCAAAGGGTTTGTCCTCTAATGCACAATAAAAGGCTTCTACAGCGTAATCAGTTGTCCCTCCTCCAGGTTGAGATCGATGACCTATGAGTCCAGGATATCTGACACTTCTAACATCTACGCCATAATGTTCAAAATAATACTTTGTCCACAATTCACCTGCTACCTTAGAGACTCCATATACAGTCGTCGGGTCACAGAAGGTGTTTTGAGCAGTTTGTGTTTTTGGCGCATTGGGTCCAAATACAGCAATAGAACTTGGCCAAAACATCTTTTCAAATAACCCATCCTTGGCACACTCCAATACATTGATCAGTGACTTCATATTTAAGTCCCACGCAGCCAAAGGGTTTTGTTCTCCCCTTGCAGACAGCATGGCCACCAAATGATATACGTGTGTAAACTTACCCTCAGTAAGAACTTTTCGAACGGCACGTGCATCAGAAGCATCAAGCAAAATAAATTCACTCCTATTTACCTCGGCATCAGTAGATTGACGAATGTCAGATGCGACAACGGCATGAATGCCATATCTGGCTTGCATCCCTAAAGTCAGTTCAATTCCGAGCTGTCCAGATGCGCCTATAACAAGATGTTTTTCCATTGGGTGGAAAGATAAGACTAGATACCTTTGCACCGTGCAATCTGATGAATTTGAATATACATTAAATGACGATGATATCGCAAGATATCCTGTCTCTCCACGCCGCAGTGCAAAACTACTTCGTGTAAACCCACAAGGAGAATTTGAACACGGAACGTTTGAAGATCTCCCCAAATATTTAATGGACATCGGGTGTGATGGTCTTTGGGCAAACGAAACAAAAGTGATCCAAGCCCGTCTTTATCTGAGAAAACCCACCGGAGGACGACTAGAAATTTTTCTTCTTGAACCCGTAGATGGTGTTCCCGAAGTTGCTCTTTCGGCCCTTCATACCTCCTCTTGGAGATGCCTCGTAAGAGGAGGGAGCAAATGGACCGCTGAAACAGCTTCAATTGCAACAGATGGATTGACGCTTCATGCTTCACCTATTGATCCTGCTAATGGATTAATGAGGGAAGATGGAGGATCGTTTCAGTTGACATTTACATGGACGGGCGCTCTGTCGTTTGCAGATGTTCTTGAGAAGCTTGGTCGCATGCCACTTCCTCCCTACATGCAACGCGATTCGGGCCTCAATGATGCAGATGATTACCAGACCATTTTTGCGCGTCTTCCAGGCAGTGTTGCAGCTCCTACAGCTGGGTTGCATTATGACGACCATTTACTCATGAAACTCGCAGATCAAGATCTCGCACTTAGCCGATTAACGCTTCATGTTGGAGCGGGGACATTTAGGCCGCTTTCAGAGGGTGACATCTCGGATCACACGATGCATGCAGAACGATGTATTGTGACTCGAGAAATACTTGAAAAGCTTGCCTCAACAGGTAAAAGAGTCGCTACAGGAACGACAACACTTAGAACGCTTGAAAGTTTGTTTTGGATGGCTGTAGTTCATGTAGAAACCGGTGAGTTTCCTGAAACTCTCGGTCAATGGATACCCTATAACGCAGACCATTCAGAAAGTAGAGAGGTGGTTTTCACTTCGTACGAAGCGTCTATTCGATATCTCCTCAACAACGCCCCACTTGATTCACCTTGGGTTTTTAAAACCCAAATTATGATTAGGCCGGGATATAAAATCCAATCAGTGATAGGTCTTGTGACGAATTTCCATCAACCGGGAAGTACTCTGCTATGCCTTATTGCCGCATTTTCAGGCACACCTTGGAAAGATGTATACGCAGAAGCCATTGAAAACAAGTACCGATTCCTCAGTTATGGAGATGGATGTCTCTTTGAACTCTAGTAAGACTTCCTCTTAATTCCGACTATCTACCACGTCAGACCCATCACGGATTGCATTCGTGATAGAAAGAGAAAATCCGTTACGCGCCTGAGTCACTAAAGCACTCTGCTCAGTTAAGAAGTCTGTTTTGTCCGCGGCCTCGGTTACCTTTGAAGGCGCAATGACCCAAACACCATGGTTTCCAACAATCGGGTTGGACATTTCACCAACAGGTATAGAAAATGCCAATCCTGCAACTTCTGGTTCAGCTGATGCACCACTTCCTGCGATTGTAGATGTTTTAATATTTACATTGAGTGCCGTCTTTACAGTTGCACCTGCAGCAGTCGCGACTTCATCTAAATTCCCGCCTGTCATAAGTTGCGCATAGTACTCGCCTTTTGCCTGTTTAAGAGCCCCTGCTCTCATCTTCTCTTCTACAGCGTCAAAATCCGGTGTGCCTTTTTGTCTAGAGGAAGTAAGGATTGCAACCACGAAGTTTTTGTCGATAAGTATAGGTTGGCTGATCTCACCTTTTTCAGCATTGTAAGCCCAATTGACAAGCTCAGTTGCGTTTGTCATGCCTGAGACAGAGGTGGACTTCCTTCTAATATCGAGGGCTTCGCTTAAAGTGTATCCTGCTTCTTTTACCGCGCTTTCAAAAGTAGCTCGGTCAGAAGATTCAATCGCAAACTTGATAGATTCAGAGTAAGCGGCACGCTTCGTTTTGTCAGAAGCACCAATTTGTCTCGTGATTTTTGCCACTTCAACTACTTCAACTTCTTTGCGGCGATCGAGAACTTCAATCACATGGACACCGTAGCTCGTTTCAACAGATCCAATTGAACCAATAGGTTTGTCAAAACTGAAATCATTAAATGGTTTTACCATTTGATTTTGTGGGAAAAACTCATAAACTCCACCTTTAGATTTCGACCCTGGGTCATCAGAAAATCTACTTGCAAAATCTGTAAAGTCAGCGCCATTTTTCAGAAGTCGCACCAGACTGTCCGCTTTAGAATTAAGAGCCTCCATTTCTTGGGCATCTTTCACATCTTTCGCTTGTAATAGTATATGTCTGACAGATGCAGCTGTATCAGGGACCATAGATCTACCGACAATATTTGCAACCGTCAGTACATTTCCTTTTTGATAGGGTCCGACGATCGTTCCAATTTCAACATCAAAGAATGTTGACTCATTCACGTCTGTTTCAACGTCAGCCAGGCGAATGGTGCTGACAACTTCAGCACCGCTGCTATTTGTTGTCGCAAATTCAACAGCATCCTCTGCCAAATCCCACGCTGTAGCCATTTCTTGTAGTTCGGCCGTAATGTTATCGACATCTTCCGAAGACGGCCCTACTGGAACCTTTACGAGTGTAACATCTCGACCTTCTATTTGTTGAAACTTCTTTTCATCTTTATGGTCGTTGAAGTATGCCTGTACATCTCCATCGCTCACCTTTACAACGCTGTCCGCAATGGTCGTAAACAATTTGACAACATATTTAAATTCGGCTTTACGTTCTGTACTCAAGTAATCGTACTTGCCCTCTAGCGCATTTGTATATGCTCCAGCTTGAGCCAGTGCGTCAAACTTTTCTTTTTTACGTTTTGTGACAATGACTTCTTTGTACTTCAGGAACTCGGCCTTGCCCTCTTCCGTGGAAAGCATATTTTGAAATCTCTGCACCCATGTGCGTTTGTTCTCTCCATTGCTATAAAAAGCATTAGAAACGTATTGGGAAACAATGTCGCCAAAAAGCATTTCTTGATATTCATTGTCGCTGACTGTCATGCCAATATCAGCGTATTCATCACTCATAAACCTTGTGGTGGTCATGTCTTGCCACACTTCTTCAGGTAGTCGTTCCCCGGAGAACCCAAGGTCTCTGCGATTTTGTACTTCGATTTGATATTCTTGTAGTGTGATGTCATTTCCGTTTACACTTCCTGCTTCAGTAGAAGCTCCTCCTTGGCCTATGAGTGCCATTATAGCATCAAAAGGTACTAAGAAACCGAGCATACCTAATCCTAGGAACACCATCAGCAACCCTTGTCGGTTGCGAATTTTTTCAATCATTGCCATGGTAAAGACGTTTTAAATGTCAGGTGCGCGAAGATAAGAAATTAATCCGAATCATGATAACATGAGGTGAACAAGGATTATTCGAGCCCCCTTGACCTCTTTTATCTTTACGTTTATATCGTTAATTTTTAACTGATCTCCCTTTTTTGGTATTGCTGCTAACCTGTGTAAAATCAATCCTCCCAGAGTTTCGTAAGCATCTTCTTCGGGCATATTTAATCCCAATTTCTCGTTCAGATATTCTACATCATGTCGTGCAGAAAGTATCCAAGATTTGTCATCAATTTGTTCTTCAATCAGAATTTCTACATCGTGTTCATCCTCTATTTCGCCTAATAACTCCTCCACAATGTCTTCCATCGTAAGAATACCGGCCGTACCACCAAACTCATCTAAAACAACAGCCAAGTGCCGTTTTCTGACCATAAATTGCTTTAACAATATGTCGCCAGCCATCGGTTCAGGAATGAAAAAAGTGGGTAGCAAGACTTCTTTGATTGATTGTGGTGACTTGAAAAGATCTTTCACATGTATATACCCAATGATATTGTCGATGTCATTTTCGTAGACGACGATTTTCGACAATCCAGTATCAGAAAAAATTGATTTTATTTCGTTGACGGATGTATTTGTTGAAACCGAAACAACTTCATTCCTTGGAACGAGGCAATCTCTTGCTTGTACCTGGTTAAGTTTCAGCGCATTTTGAAGCATCAACAACTCGTGTTCTAGATCCTGCTCTGGAATCATATTTCCACTTGCAGATTCTAAAAAATGGTTTAAATCAGTGGAACCAAACCCCCTAGATACTGACTCCAAACGGCCTGTCGTAAATGGAAACAAGAAGATCTTACTTAACCCGATGATGATCCATGCAGGAATTGCCAAAACGGTGTTAATCATAAGAAGGGGCACACTTAATCTCTTCAGCCATTGGGCAGGGTTTCGAAGAAAGATTGATTTAGGGATGAATTCGGCAGTGACAATGACCACTAAAGTTGTGACAAGTGTTTGGACTGCAAGAGCAAATATAGGTGAAGGTGCTGAAAGCCAATCAGGGGAACTGAAAAGCTGTTTGCTTATTAGAGCGCCAGACTCCATCCCGCAAATAACGAGCGCAATATTGTTACCCACCAGCATGACTGCAATGAACAGTTGGGGATGCTTAAAAAAGGTAGAAGCAAGTTGTCCTCTCCATCCTTGTTTTGCATTTAGCTCAATTTGTAAACGATTCGCAGAAACGAAGGCGATCTCCATTCCTGAAAAGAATGCAGAAGCGGCCAAAGAACCAAGAATGATAAAGATTGAACTGGAGGGGTCCATTTGTTTGATTAATTACGCGACTTGTTAGAATTCATGTCATTCTGTAGGCGTTTGCGAAACCCTCGCCGAACAAAATACCACAGCCAAGCAAGCGCAGGGACAAGAGGAAGCATTTTGTTTTTCTCCCACCCTTCACTATAGATTATCCATAATGATACACTCGTGACAATTATTGAAGATGCAAGCCAAAATTTCTCTGCTGCACGTGTGACTTGTAAGACTCGTTTAGGCTCCATGTCCCTAAGGTAAGTTAAATGACCCTGTAGGATCAAGAATTCGGTAATGTTCAAATCTACTGTCTGCCTCTAAGCCTTTGCCGTGAAGTATGCCTGTCGAGGTATGAATGCTCACAGGACGATCAGTATGTACTTTGTCAGAATCATGAGACCAAACCAGATATTCAGTATTCAATCTTTCTCCTTCGAGATTCACTAATTCTACACCATCTAGGGCGATTAAATGTCCAGAGTTGGGGTCGTAGTTGCCTCTTCCCCCACTTAAAATCGCCTGATGATCAGACTTGTCTCCTCCTATAAATAAACGGAAACCTTCGCTAACCTCCCAGATTTCGGTATCGTCACTTCTCTCCAACCTCCCTGCCTCCAAAATATTTTTCACGTCCCCTTTTTCAGAATAAACAAACTCCCCAGTTGTAATCACCTGAGTGGAGATATCCTCCATTTCTGACATTGATTCCGTGAGGGGGTCATCACTTGTAACGCATCCCATGTAGAATATTGAAAAGATCAGATATAAATAGAATAAAAATCCGTAGGGTTTTTTCATTAACGAACCCTAATATTTGTAGTCATGCCTGAACAAGGACATCCTGAAACTTGCTTCACTGTAAATGAAGTTCCGGCTTGAAGACCTAGAGTGAAAATCTCCTCTATCGTTGGGAATTGCTTAGACATTTTACTCATCCTTGCATTTGCTTTTTCTGCCAACTCTGGATTCATCCTCTTTGCTCTCGAGTAATAATCATGAGCGACCCAATAAACGGCCCTGTTCCCTAAAGCTCCATCGTTACATGCACTCGGGGCTCCAGCGATTGCATCTCCAATAAGCATATATGCATCTGCGTTACTTGGATCTATTGCGATGACTTGATTGGCATAACGTTTTGCGGTGCTCGAACGTTTTAAAGCACTGGCTATTTGTCCTGTTTTTAAGAGGTAAGACATCTGGTTTGGGCAACTGTCACAACGTGAGACAGCCTCTTCCATGTACTTGAAACTTTCACTTAGTTTCGATTGTTTTGCATATCCCATACCGATTGCGAAAGCGGCCTCATGACTGGGTTCAAACTCATATACAGCAGTAGCTACAGGAAGGAATAGATCGTTCTCTGTACACTCTCTATCTACCAGTAGGCTCAAAACCTTGCGCTTCAAATCAATGTCATCGGGATTTACATCGATTCTAGACTGCAAGACATCAACCATTTCTTCACAATTAGCAATTTTATTGAAGTTCTTCTGAATAGTCGTTTTCGCACTTTCGTAATTTTTTATAGCTTTTTCGTTTCCAATGTTTGCATTAATAGCTATATCAGCATATTCTATTAGCATTAAGTAATCAGTTAGAAGCTGAGATTTCATCAATAACCCTTCTTCTTTATTTTCCTTATTTACTTTAATCATTGTCTTTAAACCAGTACTGTAATATTTCATCAAAACAGTTGCAGAACTTTTACTGCCGAGGCATTCAATACATTCTTTAAACATTTCGAATGAAACCAGAACAGAATCTTTATGAAATTTGTAGTAATCGGATGCTTTGCGACCTAAAATGTGGCAACTGTTGTTTGGCTTTTTCTTCGTTGATGGAAAAAGTTCCATTCTCGTGTCGTAAACCCACATCAAGCTATCTACAAGAACCGCTTTGCGTTCTAGATCACCAGCTTCTTTCGCTTCCTTAATCTCAGACTTCATAAAAGTACTTCCATCTATGTACAATGTTTCTTGCACTTGTGGCGGGCAAACCGCACATGCCTTCTCCCACTGAACATAAGCTTCAGAGTAGTTTTTCTGAGTTTTGTAACTTTTATAAACGCTAAGCGCTTCTTTACATAGGATTTGCTTGTCCTCGGTATCCCCATATTTTAAATCATTCTGCGCGAAAAAATTTAAAGGAATAACGAACGCTATTAAAAGAAGGAGTTGTTTGCTGGTATTCATCACTTTTATTAATCGTAGAGTTTTGGTGTAAGCCAAAGATTTTTGAAAAATGGAGCGAGTGTCACTCCAATTTGAATTTTTAACAATGATTCTTCAAGGGTACCTTCTAAAACTGTGCCATTCTCTGACTCAAGTCCTCGATGTCCCACTTCTACACCGAAGTGTAAACGACTTGTTGAACGACTTCCTTCAAGAGGAATCGTCATTCCAGCAGATGCTCGCCATCCTGACAATTGGCTTCCATTGTAGGCGATGGGGTAAGCGTCTAAAGCGAATCCTGCTTTATACGATGCACCACCAGAACCAGGGACGATCGTAATCCCTAAAGAAGTGCGTGAGGCTTTTGCCCATGTTGCTTCTCCATCGAGTATGTTTATCTCAAACAGAGAGTCAGAAATAGATTCCCAATCTTCTTGCATATACTCTCCAGAAATCAGGAACCGACTTCCGTTCGCGTTTTCATAAACGAGTGCACCACCCGCTGAAAATTTTGCTGGAATACGTCCTTCAGCATCTAATTCGTTGATGTATGAAGCAGTATCTATCACGGTCTCTAGGCTGCTTAGTAATTGAACGTTTTCTACGGTTTTCTCGTAATCGGTGTACAACAAAGTTTCTGGGGAATATGTTGCACCGATGTACAATGTTGCCGATCCTATGAAGTTTCGTTTATCATCGTATTTGGCCCACAGCAATTGGTAAGCCTGAGCTCCAAAAAGTCCTCCCAAAGACCGATGCCTCATGGATGTCCTCGTCCTGTTATCTAGATAGGTCACATCTTCAAAATCTAACCGTCCTGTTGAGGTTACTTCCCCAAATAACATGGAGACTTGAGCGCCAAGAAACAGCGCTCGACTGGCCACAAGAACACTGTCTAAGTTGCCAGCGGGAATCCATGTTTTCCCCTTAAAAACACGAGATATTCCCAGATAACTTTTGGCGGTTCCGCCTGCTCCTGAATACGTTTCGACAATATTCCCAATGTTGTTATTTAAGGAATCGTTAAATGACCTTGATACATTATATCCTTTTGCAGAATAGGGTGTAATCCCCATCATATAAGCTGTCTTTCCACCTGGTTTTTTAACGACCAAGGATATTGAACCAAGAGAGCCACTGTTGAAAGTCGCTGTTGAGTCTCCTTCTGTCATGTTTGCATTTGTACCATGAAGAGAAGTTTGTAAAAGAGTAGTAACACTTCCCGCTGCTGAAGCTGGTTGATCGGGATTGATCACATACCCATCTAGTATAGGTGCGCTCACACCTCCCATCATCAATTGAGGCGAAGACAGTGTGGGTATCGCAAGCCCCATGCCGAACCTTGACCAAGGTGATGTTTCTGTTTCTTGACCTAAGACCCTAGTGAATGTTGATGTGCACAAAATGAGTGCGAGTATAAAAAACAACTTGATGCGAATCAATTTCAACATGGTGTCAATATTAAATTTTCGATGAAAGTTGTATGTGACTAAATATTGCATAATACCCTTTAAGGGTCAAATTAGAATCCGCGAATTTCGGCATTACTCGGCCGAGTTCCAAAAGTGAACAGTCTCCTCCTGTTAATATTACCCCAACGACCTCTTCGTCTCTAAATTGCTCATTTAATATCTCCCATCTTCCGATTATTTCCGCCGAAATCCCGTCAGCCGCACCCTTAATCATGGCTTCTTGAGTTGTCTTTCCGATGGTTTCTCCTTTAAAGGGCGTCAACTTAGCCCAAACCTCTTTCTCCACTCCTGGAAGTGCCGAAGTTCCATCCCTCATCGCGTTTATTCGCATCGATAATCCAGGGGAGATACTTCCTCCCAAATGGAGTCCGTCACACACCACATCAGTCGTGACACAAGTCCCTACATCCACAATCATCCATACCTTGCTTTGTTCGAGCCCCTGAATCATTCCTGATTGAACAGCGAAGGCGTTTGCCACACGGTCTGTACCTAGAGAGCCGGGATTTTCGACTTCCGTTTCGAGTGGATGGGGATCTCCATGCTTTATTTCAGTGACGTCCCCCTTCGAACGGGTGCGCAACATCTCGGCGATTCCAGTGTTCCAGTCACCACTTCCAGCCAACAATATGCCATCGACTTGACCTTGAGGTAGATGCCCGAGATGCAAGTCTTCTCCAGGATCTAAATGTGTGACATCAACGAATTCCCCATCCAGAAAAACTCCGATTTTCCATCTTGAATTCCCCTTTTCAATAATCCAAACAACGGTACCGCTTGTCCTTACTCCCATGATACGGTTCTCATAAAATGTTCTACATCTGAGAGCAATCGAGCGATTACCGGAGCAGTGCTGTCTGGGTTTGGCTTGTTGTCAAAGTACAAAGAGCCACGCAAGAAGTGCTGCGTGCTATCCGTGACAAAAAACTGAATAGGCGTGGCTACAGGCCCTTCCAGGTGATAAAGCACACCTCTTGCACCGCCGTTTGTTTGTTTATTAACAACACGAATACGACGAATACCATTTGCTTTTTGGTCGTGGCTAAATACCAAGTCTTGTGCATCTTGGATTAATACATCGAGGTTGTTGTCTAACATAATGTCAGTACAGTGAAGCCTGGCATTAAAAGTGGGGAAACGAACATTGTACCAGCACACATCTTTCTGCGATGATTTCGTTTCTTCAACCATGCTGTATACGGGGATTTCAAATTCATATCCACATAAACCCTCGCTTTTTTTGTAATCTATTTTCGGTAATTCAATTCTGAAATACCCTTCTGGTCTTGGTATTGACGGAGAGTTGCAACTTAAGAACCCACCGATTATCAAAATAGAACAAATATAAGTTAGATCTTTAATCATGATTAGATCTCTGAGCTGTCAGTTCCAGACCCATCATCTTGTTCAAGAGAGGGAAGAATGATCTTCACTCGATCGATACGTTTGTGATCTCCGGCATCCACAAAAAGAGTGACATTGTTAAACACAATAAATTCGCCTATTTTAGGAATAGTCCCAGCTTGCTCAGTGACAAATCCACCGATCGTGTCGCTTTCCCCTTTTGAATCTTCCCACACCTGTTCATCTAAATTCAGGATTCTATAGAAATCAATAAGTGCTGTTTTCCCCTCCATTAAAAAGGTGAGGTCATCTAGTCTGGAGTAAGCCACTTCTTCAGCATCAAATTCATCTGTGATATCCCCAACTATTTCTTCCAACACGTCCTCTAAGGTGATCACCCCACTCGTGCCGCCGTATTCATCTACAACTAAAGCCATATGAACTTTTCTGCCTTGAAACTCACGGAGTAGGTCGTCAATTTTCATGTTTTCAGGAATGAAAAAAGGTTCGCGAAGCAAAGAGATCCAAACAGCGCTCTCGACATTTAACAAAGGAATCAAATCCTTGACATGTAAGATGCCTACCACATCATCTACTGTTCCTTTGTGGACAGGTATTCTAGAAAACCCACTTGCGATTACTGCCGCTTTTACAACATCCCAGGATTCCTCTAGACTGAAGGCTGTGATATCGGTTCGGGGAGTCATTACCTGTTTTGCGTCTTTGTCCCCAAATTTTACAATACGTTCTAAAATTTCTTTTTCGTCTGTACTTCGATTCTCGTTGTCAGTTAGAAAGAGAGCGTTCTCAAGGTCTTTTGCAGATAGATCATGTACTGGACGTTTTATGTTTCTGTCTAAGGCGCGACCGATTGCGACAAGTGGCTTCCAAAATGGGAAAAGTAGTTTTTGACAAACAATGAGTAAGGCTGCTGTAAACCGTGCGACTCTCACATTGTGAGCGGTGGCAAACAGCTTAGGGATGACCTCTCCAAATAAAACCAAAAGCAAGGTAACGCCTGCAATGTGAATAACGATTGCCAACCAAGAAGGGAGTGATTCAACTGGGAATAATTGCTGAGCGGTTACAGTAGCAATCAATACAATTGCCACATTAATCAAGTTGTTTAATACAAGTATTGTAGCGAGTAAATGTCTGGGGCCTTCTGAAGGGTTTGGGTTTCTAAGAAGTGAAAGTACATTCACTGAGGAGACTCTCTCATCTCCTTCTAAGTCTTCTAGGTCTGTAGGTTTGAGTGAGAAAAAGGCAACTTCAGACGCAGAAATTAACGCGCTACAAATCAACAGAACCAATATGAGTCCTGTCGCTAAATAGGGGTTTAAAAATACCAAAAGGTCTGGGTCCACTAGTTGTGATTTGGTCAGAACGGCAAATCTCCGCCTTTTATTTCCTCACCCATTTCAGAAGAAATAGACGGCTCAACCACATTCTTTACTTCAGTGGTTTTAGAAACTAAAGACTCAGGTGAGTCGGTTACTTTCTTGTCAAGCATTTGCATGACATCAGCTACAATCTCGGTAGAATACCTGGTTATACCTTGTTTGTCATCCCATTTCCTGGTCTTCAATTTACCTTCAATGTAAACTTTGGATCCTTTTCTGAGGTATTTTTCAGAAGTTTCGGCCAAACCGCGCCACAATACAATATTATGCCATTCAGTTTGCGTGATTCGCTCACCAGAGTTTTTATCCTTATATGTCTCAGAGGTAGCTACTGAGAAAGAACAAACCGCTATACTGTTAGGCGTGTAGCGCATTTCTGGGTCTCGACCAAGGTTGCCGACTAAGATTACTTTATTGATTCCTGCCATGTTAGCGAAGGTATGTATTCTTCACGAATTAGAACATTTTTTTACAACTTTTGATAGAAACTTGCTTCGGCGTTTCGTTTTCAATTGAATAGATGTATTTTTGCACCCCAATTGATGGGAGCTTTGCATAAATATTTGCAGAGTATTATTAGTCAAGCAACTACATTGAAAAAATGACAAAAGCGGATATTGTAAGTCAAATTGCAGATAAGACAGGTATGGAGAAGCACGATGTGCAGGTAACAGTTGAGGCATTTATGCGTACGGTACGTGACAATGTTGAAGGTGGAGAAAATGTTTATTTACGTGGTTTTGGCAGCTTTATTGTGAAAACAAGAGCGGCCAAGACAGGTAGAAATATCCTTGCAAAGAAATCAATCCGTATACCAGCGCATAACATTCCTTCATTTAAACCTGCAAAGGAATTTATGGAGAACGTTAAAACCAAAGTTGCGGTTTAACTCATTCCATGAGTTTTAGTTGAATAAAATATTAGACTCTAAGTCAACATCAATGTGGTGTTTGACCCTAACGAATAAAATTAGTTATCATGCCAAGCGGAAAAAAGCGCAAGCGTCATAAGATGGCCACCCACAAAAGGAAGAAGCGTCTTCGTAAGAATCGTCACAAGAAGAAGAAATAAGCGACATCTCTAAGCTGTTTTTCAGCTTTGAGATGTATGTTTCTTTACTGCCTAGGTTTTGCTAGGTGATAATTTACGTGCCTTGAAATCAGAACTAATAATCAATTCAACTTCCAAAGGAGTTGAATTAGCGATCCTTGAAGAAGGAAAGCTCGTTGAGCTCCATCGTGACCCAGGTGATACCTCCTACAGAGTAGGTGATATTTACCTAGGTCGTGTTAGGAAAGTGATGCCTAATTTGAATGCCGGATTTATTGACGTTGGATATGACAGAGATGCCTTTCTTCATCACAGCGACCTAGGTGTTCAATATAAGACTCAGCAGAAATGGACGAAACTCGTCATGACAGGAAAGATGCCTGTAAGCGATATCGAAAAGTTTAAGCTAGAACCTAAAATTGAAAAGCGAGGGCATATGAAGGACTATGTGAGTTCTTCTCAGCTTGTACTGGTCCAAGTAGCAAAAGAGCCCATCAGTTCAAAAGGGCCACGTCTCTCGGCAGAGATCACCCTTCCAGGGCGGTTTCTAGTTCTTGTACCCTTCTCTGACAAAGTCAGTCTTTCTTCACGTATTAAAGGTGAAACAGAGAGAAAGAGACTCAAGAGTTTGATTCAAAGTATTAAGCCTCCAGGGTTTGGTATCATTGTGAGAACAGTTGCACAGGAGAAGGGGTCTGCAGATTTACATAGTGATTTGTCTGATTTGATCAAACGATGGGGCGAGCTGTATGAAAATCTCAAAAGCGCCAAGCCAGGCAAGAGAATTCTTGGGGAGCTCAATAAGACGAATACAGTACTTAGGGATGTTCTGAGACCTGAATGTGAATTAATTCGTGTCAATGATGAAAAACTGGCGGATGAGGTAAAAACTTATCTCAGCAGCATTGGGTCTGATCAAGCCGAAAGTGTCAAGTACATTAAGGATAAGGATCTCTTTAATTCACTTTCTATTTACCGTCAGATTAAAGCCACTTTCGGGATCAAAGTCAGTCTACAGAGTGGGGCATATCTCATCATTGAGCAAACCGAAGCGATGTTTGTCATTGACGTGAACAGTGGAGGGCGAAAGAAGGGAGCGTCGACTCAGGAAGAGAATGCACTCCAGACGAATATAGAATGTGTAGATGAAATCGCACGGTTACTTCGCCTAAGAGATATAGGCGGGATTATTGCGATTGATTTCATTGATATGGCAAAACGAGAGCACAACAAACTGCTCACGGACACCATGAAAGCGGCAATGAAGGGTGACAAGGCGAAGCACAATATTGCATCACCAAGTAAGTTTGGTGTGATGGAGCTTACGCGACAAAGAGTTCGTGATGTCGCCAATGTCCAAACGCAAGATCGTTGTCCTTCATGCAATGGCTCAGGCAGTATTCAAGCAGCCATCCTGGTTACAGATACGATTAAGTCTAGCTTAAAGTATTTTTCAAAAGGTGAAGGTCATAAAAAAATTACGATTTTACTTCATCCGATTCTTGAAGCCTACTTAGTCCATGGAGAACCCATCAAGCTTTTTAAAGGATGGTACGGATCTTCAGTGAGAATAAAATGGGAAAAAGAATTGGATCTTGCACTCGAGCTAGAAAGCAATTCTTCGATGGAAATTTTAGAATTCCATCTATACACAGACAAGGGAGAAGAGCTCGTAGTAGCTTAAAGGTTTAACGCTCCGGTGTGGCAATGTCTTTTGGATAACATAGGAAGGATTTTACAACTGGGCGTGTCAGGTGTGTCAGTGAAAGATGATCGTTCGCTTCTGCAAAATCTAAAACAGATCCATCCTTGTACTTAATCAGGATACCATTCGGGGTATACGCTTGGTTTTGTATTGTGTCATTTGATACAAAGTAAGATGCTTCATCCGTCGTTACTCCCCATGCATCTGAAATCGTTTTGATGCGTTCATTCACTTCACGATCTGTAAAGGGTTGAGATCTGAGCTCTATTCGGAACAGTTTCCTGTCGAGTAGTCGAGCGCTTAATGTGGATAGAACTTTGTCATCGTGATAACGCCATGACTTCATGGCACAATAAATATCGGAGTCGTCGAGGTCACAAAAACAATCGAGGACTTTCGGGTCTGAAATGAAAGATTGTATGTCGTAATCGTTTTGTAAAAAACCAGCCAGTGACGGAGAGGCAAATAACGCCACCTTGTTTTTAGTGAGATGTTTGGCTCTGCGCAGAATTAAAGTGAGCATATGTTCAGCACTGATCACCGTTCTATGTAAATACACTTGCCAATACATTAAGCGGCGAGCTACGATGAATTTTTCGATGCTATGAATGCCTTTTTCTTCAACCACTAACTTGTCGTTCACAACCGACAGCATCTTGATGATCCGCTCTGACCCAACTTTCCCTTCCGTTACACCAGAGTAGAAGCTGTCTCGCGCCAAATAATCAAGTCGGTCCATGTCTAACTGAGAGGATACGAGTTGATGAAGGAATTTTTTCTTGTATTCGTTTTTGAAAATCTTAATTGCCAAATCGAGCTTGCCATGAAAGTCAATATTCAGGCGGTCCATAATGATTGAGCTGATATCTTCGTGCTGTACTTCATTCACAATGCTGTGCTCTAAGGCGTGACTGAAAGGTCCATGACCTACATCGTGAAGTAAGATCGCAAAACAAACTGCCTCGTCCTCTTGAGGCGTTATTTCCACCCCCTTAGACCGAAGGCTATCAATCGCTTCCTGCATGAGAAACATACTTCCCACTGCATGATGAAACCTGTTATGAACAGCTCCTGGATATACCAAATGACTTAGCCCCAATTGACTTATTCGCCTCAAACGTTGCACAAATGGATGGTCTAATATGTCCAAAGTAAATGCATGACGAAGTGTAACGAAACCGTAAATTGGGTCGTTTAGGATTTTATGACGATTTGTCTTAGACATTATTGTTGACATGAATCTAGTATACGAAACGCAAATTACATACGTTGATGTTTCTTTGCGCAAGATACTTAAGCACATGACGAGACAACCACATATACTTTGGGCCGATGATGAAATCGATATGCTCAAGCCTCACATCATCTTTTTGGAAGGAAAAGGATACTCTGTAACCCCTGTAAATAGTGGCGTAGAGGCACTTGATATGGTGGGAGAGACGTTGTTTGATTTGGTCTTCCTAGATGAGAATATGCCAGGGATTAATGGTATAGAGACACTTCAAAGGATCAAGAAAATGAGGCCTCACCTGCCGGTTATCATGATTACAAAGAGTGAGGAGGAGCATATTATGGAGGAAGCAATAGGATCTAAGATTAGTGATTATTTGATTAAACCAGTGAATCCCAATCAAATTTT
>Ga0307984_1000400_pt1 | contig 19433 bp, 13 predicted proteins | sample EllFjometageno78_FD_203169 | JGI IMG/M metagenome (GOLD analysis project Ga0307984, IMG submission 203169) | Marine microbial communities from Ellis Fjord, Antarctic Ocean - #78 | ecosystem: Environmental > Aquatic > Marine > Unclassified | place: Southern Ocean | collected 2014-10-09
CTTATTGGCAAAATGAAGTTGACTCTTTAAAAAGTGATCCAGACGCTCTAAATGAATTTTATAGACAGTTTCCTCGATCTGAATCTCACGCCTTTAGAGATGAGAGTAAACAATCTATTTTTAATTTAACTAAAATATATCAACAAATAGATTATAACGACTCTTTAATTAAAGATCATTTTATAACTCAAGGGTCTTTTAGTTGGAAAAATGGAATAAAAGATTCTGAGGTAATATGGACTCCAAATAAAAGAGGAAGATTTTTTGTAACTTACATGCCGAAAGTTGGTTTGCAAAATAATGTAATAAAAAAGAATGGCAGGTTTTTACCAGCTAATGAACATTTAGGTTCATTTGGTTGTGATTCTTACGACATTTCGGGAGTGGTAGTTGGGAAAGGGTCTAATGGTTCTTTGCACGGACTTACAAAATTTAGTATGGAAGAAATGCCAAGTAATCATTTCTTTTTAGAATATATTGCAAGACCTCAAACTGCAGAGATATTTTTTGAAGAGGTTTTAATGGCATGTTTTTTTTATGGAATGCCAATTTTGTGTGAAAATAACAAACCAAGATTACTGTATCATTTTAAAAACAGAGGATACAGGGATTTTTGTTTAAATAGACCTGATAAGAGTTATTCTAAGCTTTCAAAAACAGAAAAAGAATTAGGTGGTATACCTAATACTTCTGAAGATGTAAAGCAGTCGCATGCAGCAGCTATTGAGTCTCACATAGAAAAGTATGTGGGAATTGATGAGCAAGGTATATATAGGACAGAAGGTGATATGGGTGATATGTATTTTGAAAGAACACTGGAGGATTGGGCTAAGTTTGATATTTCAAATCGAACTAAGTTTGATGCATCTATTAGTACTGGATTAGCAATTATGGCTAACCAAAAACACTTATATACACCGTCAAAAGATAAAAGGAAAATAAGCATTAAATTTGCAACATATAACAATGCTGATTCTCGCAGTAGAATAAATAATAAATGAAAGAGGTACAAATAGAAATCAATCAAGCCGCTTTCCCTGACCAGTTTGTTACTGACGCACAGAAAGACTCCATGGAATATGGCCTCCAAGTTGGACAGGCTATACAATATGAGTGGTTTAGAAGAGACAATGGCTCGTGTCGGTTTATGGATCAATGGGGAGAGTTCAATCGTTTGAGACTTTACGCACGTGGAGAACAATCGGTGGCTAAATATAAAAATGAAATTGCAGTTGATGGCGATTTAAGTTATCTTAATTTAGATTGGACACCTGTTCCCATAATTCCAAAGTTTGTTGACATTGTAGTAAATGGTTTGAATGACCGTTTATTTAAAGTAAAAGCTTTTGCTGAAGACGCAATTTCTGCAGAGAAAAGGGATCAGTTCCAACGAGAAATTGAAGGTGAAATGATTGCAAAACCTTTGTTTCAACAAATAGAACAAGATTTTGATATCAATGTATTTCAAACTGAAGAGACTGAATTACCTTCAAATGAAGAAGAGTTGCAACTTTTTATGCAACTTAAATATAAACCAGCTATAGAGATAGCAGCAGAAGAAGCTGTAGATACTATTTTAAATCAAAATCAATATCAAGAAACAAGAAAAAGATGTGACTATGATTTAATGACTCTTGGAGTTAGTATGGCTAAGCATCAATTTCTACCTGGGCAAGGGATTCAAATAGATTATGTTGATCCAGCTAATGTTGTTTATAGTTATACTGAAGACCCTTATTTTAAAGATTGTTTTTATTGGGGAGAAGTAAAGACCGTACCAATGACAGAGTTGGTAAAAATAGATCCTAATATATCTAATGAGGATATGAATAAAATTTCCAAGTACAGTCAGTCTTGGTATAATTATTATAATACTTCTCAGTATAACGAGAACTCTATGTTTTATAGAGACACGTGTACATTACTTTACTTTAACTATAAAACAACTCATACATTTGTTTATAAGAAAAAACAAATGGCAGACGGAACTTTTAAAGTAGTCGCTAAAGACGACACATTTAATCCTCCTCAAGAAATGATGGATGAAGGAAGTTTCGAAAGAGTTGAAAAGACAATAGAAGTATGGTATGATGGTATAATGGTTATGGGAACAAACATTGTGCTAAAGTGGGAGCTTGCAGAAAATATGGTTAGACCAAAGTCTGCCTCTCAATTTGCATATCCTAATTATGTTGCTGTTGCTCCCAGAATGTATAAAGGGAATTACGAATCTTTAGTAAGACGTATGATTCCTTTTGCCGATCTTATTCAAATAACACATTTAAAAATACAACAAGTTGTAGCTCGAGTAGTTCCAGATGGTGTATTTATAGATGCTGATGGTTTAAATGAAGTTGATTTAGGTACAGGAAATGCATACAATCCTGAAGATGCGTTACGACTATACTTTCAAACAGGTAGTGTAGTTGGCAGATCGTACACACAGGATGGTGAGTATAATAATGCAAGAGTTCCAATACAGCAATTAACATCAAGCAGTGGTGCTGGTAAGCTTCAAATGCTTATTGGCAACTATAATCATTACTTAGATATGATACGTACTGTAACGGGGCTAAATGAGGCAAGAGATGCATCATCACCAAACCCTGAAGCTTTGGTAGGTATTCAAAAATTAGCGGCACTTAGTTCAAATACAGCAACTCGCCATATATTAAACGCGAGTTTATATTTAACTAAAAGATTAGCGGAGGGTGTTATTGTTAGAACTGCAGATGTTTTGCAATATTCTGAATTTAAAGATCAATTTGCTATGCAGATTGGTAAATATAATTTAAGACTATTAGAAGATTTAAAAGATTTTTATATATATGATTTTGGTATTTTCTTAGAAATGTCTCCTGATGAAGAACAAAAGCAAATGCTTGAACAAAACATTCAAATGGCTTTATCTAAACAAGATATAAATTTAGAAGATGCTATTGACATAAGAGAAATCCATAATTTAAAAATGGCTAATCAACTTTTAAAAGTTAAAAGAAAAAGAAAGGCCGAAGCTGAAAAGCAGCAATTAATGCAACAACAAGCTCAACAGGGAGAAATGCAGCAGCAACAGTTTTTGGCTCAGTCTCAAATGGAGCAGCAAAAATCTGAAATGGAATTGCAAACAAAAATGCAATTAAAGCAACATGAAGTTGCAATGGATATTGAAAAACTTAAAGGTGAGGCCACATTAAAAGCTCAACTAATGCAGGTAGAGTTTAATTATAATTTGCAATTAAGAGGAATGGAGCAATCTCAAATCGATGATAGAGAGAAGACAAAAGAAAAAGGAAAATCGGATAGGATTACAATGGCAAATACGCAACAATCAAAAATGATTGAACAAAGAAAAAGAAATCTGCCTCCAATAAACTTTGAGTCTAATGAAGATAGTTTAGATGGGTTTGATTTAGCAGAATTTAATCCAAGATAGCAACAGACTAAAGTTATATAAAAAAAAATATATAAATTTGTAAAAATTAAAATTAAATAAAATGGAATTTACAGTAAAAGAAGTTGGTGAAGGACAAGAAAAGTCTAAAGCTGAAATAGAAGAACAATTATTAAATGAGCATCAAGATAAAGTTGAAGCTCTGGAAAATATTGGGACTCAAGAAGTAGAAAGTGTTGATCTTTCTAAAGCTAAAGAACCTGAGTCAGTTGACCCAGTAAAAGAAACTTTATCATCAGGAATAAATGATGAAAACGTTCTTTCATATATTAAAGAAAGATACAACAAAGAAATAAATTCAGTTGATGAATTGTTTGACACAAGAAAAACAAACGAAGATTTACCTGAAGATGTTTTAAAGTATTTTGAGTATAAAAAAGAAACAGGTCGTGGCATTGAAGACTTTTATAAATTACAAAAGAATTACGATGACATGGACGATGATTCAGTATTAGCTGACTACTATAGTATTCAAGAAGAAGGTCTTGATGCGATAGATATAATTGATTTAATGGACGATAAGTTTGGATTCGATGTTGATGAAGACGAAGAAAAAGACATTAGAAAAATAAAGTTAGTTAAAAAAAGAGAGCTTGCTAAAGCACGTAAGTATTTTAATGAACAGAAAGATATGTATAAAATCCCTCTTGAGTCAAGTGGGGGTAAATTATCTGAAGATCAAGAAACAAAACTTACTGCTTATCAGGATTATATAAAAGAATCTGATACTATTGCTGAGGAAAACGAAAAGCGATACAGTTATTTTTTAGATCGAACTAAACAAGTGTTTAACGAAGATTTCAAAGGTTTTGAATTTAACGTGGGCGATTCAAAAATTAACTACAAACCAGGTACTAAAGAAGAATTGATGAACAAGCAATCGGATGTTAACAATTTTGTCAACCAATTTTTGGGCGACAATGGTTTAATGGAAGATGCTAAAGGATACCATAAAGCCTTATCGGTTGCTATGAATCCTGAAAAGTTTGCACAGTTTTTCTATGAACAAGGAGTAGCTGCAACTGTGGATGATGTTACTCGTAAATCCAAAAACATAAATATGGATGTACGAAAAGCACCGCAATTGTCTACAAAAGATGGTTTGAAAATACGCTCAGTTGGAGACAAAAGTAGTGGACGAGGACTTACAATTAGAAGTATTAATAAAAGTTAAAAATTAAAAATTAAAAAATTATGGCAGTAAATGCAACACCAGGTTTTGACTTACAACCTTCAGCACAACAAGTGCCGTTGGAAAGTAATTATATCACAAACTTTGATTTCTTAAATCAGTATCTACCTGATACTTATGAAAAGGAATTTGAGCGATATGGAAACCGTTCGATTAGCTCTTTCCTTAGAATGGTTGGAGCAGAAATGCCTTCTAACTCTGACCTTATCAAATGGGCTGAGCAAGGAAGACTACACGTTAAATATCAGAATTGTACATCAGCAGGTGCAGCAGCAGCTTTAACTGGTGTTTGGACAATTCCTAATAACCTTACTAACTTTAATCCTGCGTTAGCAAGTGGTGCTCAAGCAGCATTAAGAGTTGGTCAAACAGTAATGATCTCAGATAAAACTCCAGGATCAAACCTTACAAACAAAGGAGTTGTAACAGTAGCTCCTACAGCAGTTAGCCCTAACACGGTAACAATTGCTTACTATGAAGCGGGTGGACAGACTATGGCAGCAGCTGTAGCATGTGATATCTTTATTTATGGTTCAGAGTTTAACAAAGGAACTGACGGAATGGTCGGATCTAATGAAGCTGATGATTTCATCTTCGACAACAAGCCTATTATTATCAAAGACAAATACGCAGTATCTGGATCTGATATGGCTCAAATCGGATGGGTTGAAGTTTCTGGAGAAGACGGAGTAAGTGGATACCTTTGGTATTTGAAGTCTGAGCATGACACAAGATTACGTTTTGAGGACTACATGGAAACAGCTATGATTGAAGCTGTTCCTGCAGAAGCTGGTTCTGGAGCTGGAGACTTTTTCCAAGGTACAGGAGCTGGTGCATCTGCAGCAAACCTAAACGGTTCTGAAGGTGTATTCTACGTTGTAGAAGACAGAGGTAATGTATTTGGTGGTGGTAACCCAACAACTCTTACTGAATTTGACAGTATTATCCAAAGATTAGATAAGCAAGGTTCTATTGAAGAGAATGTTCTTTTCGTAAATAGAAACTTCTCATTTGATATTGACGATATGTTAGCTGCTCAAAACTCTTATGGAGCTGGAGGTTCATCATATGGTTTATTCGACAACGATGAAGAGATGGCATTAAACCTTGGTTTCACAGGATTCCGTAGAGGTTATGACTTCTACAAGTCTGACTGGAAATACCTTAACGACCCAACAATGAGAGGTGGTCTTATAGGTGGAGCAATCAACGGAATGTTAGTTCCTGCTGGTTCAACTACAGTATACGATCAAATCTTAGGAAAGAATGCTAAGCGTCCTTTCTTACATGTTCGTTACAGAGCTTCTGAAACTGAAGATAGACGTTACAAAACTTGGATCACTGGTTCTGCTGGTGGAGCAAGAACATCTTCTTTAGATGCTATGGAAGTAAACTTCTTGACTGAAAGAGCTGTTTGTGTCTTAGGAGCAAACAACTTCTTCTTATTTCAAGATGCATAAGTATTAACTATATTAAGGGGGGTGGCCATGCATGAAAAAGCCCTGTCGCCTCCCTTTTTTATTATAAATCAAATTATATCAAATGAAAAAAACACAAAAATTTTTAGATAAAGCTTATAGGCTTATCGGAGATAAAGCCCCACTAAGTTACATGTTGGCATCACGCCATTCAAAAAGATCCCCTTTATTATATTTCGATGAAGACAAAGGATTAAACAGACCTTTGCGTTATGCACGTAATCAAAAAACACCATTTGAAGATGATCAAGATGGCAATGCTGTTTTAGAGCCTATAGTCTTTGAAGACGGTATGCTTTTTGTTCCAAAACAAAATCAGGTGTTACAAGAGTTTTTACATTATCATCCATCAAACGGAAGAGTGTATGAAGTAATTGACAAAGCAAGAGACGCTTCAGAAGAACTTGAAATTGTTGAACAAGCATTGGACGCACAAATAGTAGCCAAAGGATTAAAAGGCGATAAGCTTTTAGCTGTAGCGAGAGTGCTTATGGGTGCAGGTGTAGACAAAATGAGTACGATTGAAATTAGAAGAGATGTATTAGTTTACTCTCAACATAATCCGTTGGACTTTTTAGAAACAATTAATGATCCTATGTTAGATTTAACAAACGATGTGGTTCAATTTTTTAACAATGCATTTTTAGTATTTAAAAACAACGGGAAAGATGTGTACTTTAACTTACCTAAAAATAAAAGTAAATTACTAACTGTGCCTTTTGGTGAAGATCCGTATTATATAGTGGCTTCTTTCTTCCAAAGTGATGAAGGTTTAGAAACGTACAAGCTATTAGTTAAACGTCTAAAATCCAATCAGGATTAAACTGTATATTTGCAGAGAGAACAATCTCATATAACATATTATTTTTATAAAAAATGGAAAAATTTTTACAAATCCCAGTAACTAATGAGCAAAAACAAATTGTTTCAATACTGGACGTTAAATTAGTAGAACAAGCTTCTACGACAACAGTAACCTTAGCTTATGGATCAGGTAAAGTAGTAACTCTTACACACGCAGCAGTAGCAGCGAGTAGTGAAGTAATGAGAAACGAAGTGCAAAACGCTATTGTATCAGCCCTTGCGACAGGCTGGACTTCAGTAGCAGTGGATTATATCCCAAGCAGTGCAATAAGCGGAATCTCTATAGCATAATGTATAGTTCTATGCAAAAATACGTTGAAGTCAAAGTTCAAGAAACGGTCGCGACTGGAACAACGACAGTAGACGAAACAGGTAACCTTGAGTTGCAAGATGGCTCTGCTACTTTTACAGGTGGCGTAGTAAATATTGGTGATGTAGTTCACGACACTTCTGACGACAGAATGTATACTGTTGCTGGTATTTTAAACGCAAACACATTGTCTTTAGTTGCTATTGGAGCAGCACAAGGAACAGGTTTAGATACAGCAAAAAATTATATTATCTACTCAGCCACATCATATTCTAAACAATTAATTGCTTCTGACGGAGTAGTAATTGTTGAAAATGCATCTGCTGACCCAATCAATAGTGAAGTAAATATTCAGTATTGTGGAGTAAATGGAATTAGAGTTAAGATTACCCACGCAGCTGTTGCTGCAGGTTCTGAGGCAATGAGAGATGGTTTTCAAGACGCAGTCACTGCATCTTTGATTCAACCATGGCCTTCAGTAAGATACTCTTGGGCTTTGCCTTCGAGTTTAATACTTGATATTGCTAAAGCATAATACTTTAAAACAACTAAAACTACAAGAGGCTACAAAAAAAGTAGCCTCTTTTTTTTTATTATCTTTGTAAAAAAGAAATTCCATGATTAATTCTGTAAGAAACACGGTACTTGCCGTCCTTAATAAAAACAACTACGGTTACCTTTCTCCACAAGATTTTAATTTGTATTCCATACAAGCTCAAATGGATATGTTTGAGGACTATTTTTACAGTTATAACAATTGGATTGTTAGACAAGTTCAAGGGACTTCAGGAACAGGTTATGCCGATATTGTAAAAGGATTGGAAGAGGTTATAGATGCGTTTAGTATTACTGCTCCTTTACTTAATGAAAGCACTGTTAGTTTAAGTGTAAGTAATTATACGTTACCAACTTTCGCTTTAAACGGAAGTGACTATTATTTATTAAATAAAATATTGGTTTATCAAAAAATAAAGGATGAAGGGACAACAACAGCTACAGTTGCTGGACAAAATAAACTTATTGATTCGGCCGCTACTTTTGTAACAGACGGTGTTGTACCTGGGGATATTGTTGGGTATTTGTCAGGTGGACTACCTTTTAATGCAGTGGTTGAACAAGTTGATTCAGAAACACAAATTCAAATAAACGATACCAATTTAAATGTAATAGGAATAAGTTACACTATTTATGACTCGGAAATTTTAAAGGAAGCAGAAAAGGTTACCAATACAAAAATAACAATGCTTAACAACTCGCTGCTGACTAAACCAACTTTGACTTACCCAGCATATATTCAAGATGCAACAAGAGGAAAAATTTATCCAACAACAATAAACAGCCAAGGTCAAATAATTAGTCAATATATTAGATATCCATTTGAACCAAATTGGACTTATCTTGAGACCTCGGGACAAGATCCAATATATAACCCAAGTGATGCATTACATCAAGATTTTGAATTGCCTTTATCTGATGAACCTAATTTAGTAGCCAAGATATTACAATATGCTGGGGTAGAAATTAGAGAAGGAGATGTGGTTACGTTTGCACAAGGAGAAGAATCATTAGATACACAAGAAACAAGTTAAGATGGCATATATAAATCAATATCAATACTACACGAATAACAACACTAATCCTAACGATGAAAACTGGGGTTCTTACCAATATCTTTCTTTGGAAGATATTGTAAATAACTTTATGCTTATATATCAAGGGAATATGGAGTTGGTAAATAACTTAAATAGATACCAAGTTTTATTTCACGCTAAGCGTGGTATTCAGGAATTAAATTATGATGCTTTAAAAGAAATAAAAATTTTACAATTAGATATAGATTCTAACTATAGATTTGTTCTACCTTCTGATTTTGTAAGTTGGGTAAGAATTTCAGAATGGAGGAATGGAGTATTGTATCCACTAACTGAGAATATACAAACTAATTTCTCTGATGCATATTTACAGGACAATCAAGCCAACCTTTTATTTGATTCCTCGGGTAATGTATTAAGACCTCAAGATAGCCAAGTGGATTTAGCAAGGATTCAGGGTAGTGCTAAAAGTATTTATTTAAATTCAGGAAGTCAATTTGATGGTCAAGAGGGATATTGTGTCGATAATTGTTGGTATTTTGATTACCAAATTGGTGCACGTTTTGGTTTAAACACAGAAACAGCTAACGCTAATCCTACTTTTAAAATAGACAAAAAATCTGGAGTTATTAACTTTAGTTCTACAGGGGGAGCAACTTCAATAGTATTAGAATATATTTCAGATGGTATGGAAAATGGAGACGATTCTTCTGTAAGTTTGAATAAATTATTTGAAGAGTATATATATGCATATATAAGATATTCTATTTTGAACGGGAGACTTGGGGTTTCTGAATACATAGTAAATCGAGCGAGAAAAGATAAATCATCTCTTTTAAGAAACGCTAAATTAAGATTAAGTAACATACACCCTGGTCGTCTTTTAATGAATTTAAGAGGGCAGAATAAATTGATAAAGTAATATGCCAATAATAAACACAAATTTTATTGCAGGACGAATGAATAAGTCTGTGGATGAAAGACTTCTTCCACCAGGTGAATATGTAGATGCAATAAATGTTAGGCTGGGATCAACAGAAAACACTGAAATAGGAGCTGTAGAAAACTCAAAGGGGAACACATCTTTAACAAGTTTAAGTTATGGGGGTCAAGCTTTATCTTCTTCAGCTACATGTTTAGGAGCGTTTGATGATGGTCAACTTGAAACAATGTATTGGTTTGTTCACGACTCAGTAAATCCTGTAGCTCAAGATGGTGTTGTAGACATGATTGTGTCCTATAACACTTCAAATAACCAATTAAGATATCATGTCATAACATTAGATGTTTTAAAGTTTAATCCACAGTATTTAATTACGGGCGTAAGTAAAATAGAAAACTTATTGTTTTTTACTGACGGTATAAACCCACCCAGAAGAATTAATGTAAACTCTAATTACGATTTCCCAATAGGAAACATAGACGGAATAGAAGAAGAAGATGTATCTGTTGTTTTAAAACCACCAGGGTTTGAAGATCAAACAGCTACAGGAACATTACCCCTTGCATCACCTACATTTGAATTAGTAAACGCTGCTGGAGGACAAAATTATTTAGAAAATAGATTTATAAGTTTTGCATATAGGTATAGATACCTCAATAATGAATATAGTGCAACTTCTTTATTTAGTCTACCTGCTTTTCAACCTTCAAATTTTTTATTTGATACCAAAACTTATGATAATTCTGGTATGTCAAATAATTTTAATGCAGCTAAAATTCAATTTAGTACGGGTAGTGATAGAGTTACACAAGTAGATTTGTTATATAAAGACTCTAATACAAATAGCATTTATGTTATTGAAAGATTTAAAAAACAAGACTATGGTTGGGCGGACAATTCTCAACAAGAATATATTTTTACGAACAGTAAAATATATTCTGTTATTGGACCTGATGAGTTATTAAGATTATACGATAATGTCCCTTTAAAAGCACAAGCCCAAACAATAATGGGTAACAGATTAATTTATGGGAATTACACTGACAACTTTGATATAAAAAATATTAATGGTCAAACAATTCCAATAGATTTTTCTACATCTCATCTTGCTCAACAATTAGATTCTAAAAATGTAGTAGGGCCAGTATTTAGCACAGGGATAAGCTATACTATAAATCCCTCTGCTACTCCTCTAAGTGTTCAAAATTCGTTAGCTACGATAGATTTTGCAGCTATAGAAAGCCAATTAATAAGTGGAGCTCAGTTATCATTTAACATTAGGTTAGAGCATTCTTCGATAAACGGAACAACAACCACTCCGTGTTTTACAGCTAATGCTGGGTTTGAAAGTGCAGTTACTTCTTTGAGTATTTCATCGACTCTTACTCAAGACTATACAAGTGTATATGATTTTGTAAATTCTACAGATTTTGAAAATGCAATAGGTACAATAGAAGGAGTAAATTTTCAACCAATGGCTACAGCTGACAGTGGTTTTTCTCTTACTGATAAGTTTAATGCAGCTTTAGTCCCTCCTCAAATTACGTGTGTTTTTACCAAACAAATAAGTGGTGTTACTTCAAGTTCAGTACAACAAGGTTTTATAATAACTTCAAATCCTGGTGTTAAAACGTTTACTTTACAGACTTTAGCTATGAAGTATACAAATACCAATAGCGGTGTTACAAGCGATATGTATGAGTATTTTAGATTCTTAAGCTTTAGAATAGAGTTTAGTTCTGACACAAATAAAAACACTTTACATAGTAACAGGGATTTTGAAACGGGCATTGTATATATGGATGAGTATGCCAGGTCATCAACTGTTTTGGTTTCTGAGTATAATACTATTTATATACCTGCGTCAGACAGTGTAAATAAAAACTCTATACAAGCAACTATAAATAATTATGGTCCTGCTTGGGCATCAAAATATAAGTTTGTTGTAAAGCCAAGTAAAACAGGTTATGAAACTATTTATTCTAATTTCTTTTACACTAATCCTTTTAATAATGTAACTCATTTTAAATTAGAAGGCGATAATCAACAAAAAGTAAAAACAGGGGATAGACTTATTGTTAAAAGGGACACGGGTGGTGCATTAACATCTTTAGTTGAAACCACTGTTCTTGGGGTTGAAGCTCAAAGTTCTGATTTCTTAAATGGATCACTCGAACTTGGAACAAATTCTGAGCAATTACCTGGCCTTTATATGCAGCTTAAAGCTTCTAATTTTAGTCTTGAAATTGCTGATGATGCTGTAATTGATTATGGGAAAAGATCAAGAGAATCAAAAAGCGAGGATACTTGTGATAATGTTTGGGCTTTGTCTTATCCTTTATTTACATATGATTCTACTGCAGGAACAACTGCAAATTATGACATACCTGGAGGGTCAATAATAGATTTTAAATTTAGTTTTACCAGAGATGCTCGCCAGTTTTCTCCTCAAAGGGTATGGTTTGTTGAGGGTCAAGTTGTAGCGTCAGAAAATTATAATGATTTTAGGGATTTTTGGAATAATTCTAATATAGATTTAACAGCAGATACCGTTATTGGAGCTGATCCTCAATATTATTTTAGTTCAATTGTTGCTCAGCCTTCGGGGTCTGGTATTGATCCTTCCGTAGTTGGTAGTGGGGGAACATATCAAAGAGGTGATAATACTCTCTGTCAAGGTATATTTAGTATGAACTTTCAATTTATACAAGCAGTTCCTGGAGATTCAACAAGCCCCTTATGGTTTGGAGTTAGATGTGGAGGAATAGGGACGAACAGTAAAAAGAAACCAATGAAGGTTACTGCTGAAATAGTTGTGCAAAGGGCTAATTCAGTAATAGTTTTTGAAACACAACCAGCTGATGCAAATGAAGATATTTATTATGATGCTTCAAAAGCACTTTCGTTAGTAAAAGATGCAGGGACAGGGTTTATGTTACACCAGTCTGACGGAAACGTTGATGCTGGTGATCAAAACCAAACAACAAGTCAACCCGCAGTAGTAACTCTTGACTTTATGGATTCTTATACTTTTGGCAATGGAGTAGAAAGTTATAAATATTTAGACAGGATAGAGGGCCGATCTGTTGTTATGGGTCAGAGAGGATTAGCAGTATCAGAGCAAGATTTTAAAGAGACAACTCGTTTTGCAGATTTAACTTATAGCGGGGTATATAGTAGCAATTCAGGAGTTAATAACTTAAATGAATTTAATTTAGGATTAGCTAATTTTAAAACATTAGAAACTTCATTCGGACCAATACAATTATTGTTTGCAAGAGAAACAGATATTCTAACGTTACAGGAAGATAGAATAAGCTATGTGCTTGCTTCTAAAAACATGATTAGTGACTCTACTGGAGGAGGAACTATTGTATCTGTACCTCAAGTTTTAGGAACTCAAGTTGCTCGTGTAGAAGAATACGGAATAAGTTACAACCCAGAAAGCTTCGCTAATTATGGACCTTACTTTTATTTTACGGACACTAAAAGAGGAGCTGTAATAGAGCTTGTTGGAAATTCTACAAATGATAGATTAAAAGTAATATCTGATTATGGGATGAGGTCTTGGTTTAGAGATCAATTTAATCTTCAATTAAACACACAAAAAATAGGTGGCTATGATCCTTATATGGATGAGTATGTTATTGGAACAAACGTAAATGCAATACCTATACCTCAACCAACGTTAGAATGTAATAGTCAATTAAGTTTTGAAAATCAATTATCATCTAATATAATTCAATATAAATATGACTTTGGATTATTAATAGGTGATTCTAATATAGTTTATAATCTTGATAGCGGAAGTATAATTATAGAAGTTCTGTGGGGCGGAAACACATATAGTTCAGGAACTCTTACTGGTAGTGGATCTTTTACATGGAGTAAAACCTCTGCAACACCATCAACGGCTACTATAAAAATTACTGCTCAATCAACGGCTACGGGAAATGTTACACCAGGATGTGTTGAGTCAACTCCTATAACGGTTATTAAGTGTTTAATAAACTCTAATACACAAAGTGGAGAAACTATTCATACTGAATATAGCTGGGATGATACCACTTCAATAAGTCCTGTAGATAGTGACTTAGCTACTTTTGGTAGTATTGATACTATATTTAGTTTATACAATTCTCAAACAGGAATTAGATCTTTAGGAACTTTCCCTTATAATGGTGTAGACTTTACTATTAGAACTAATAAAGTAAACTTTGATACTTACGATTGGGGCTATCCATCTGATAACTTTAAGTATTTATCTTCAAATACTTTATATCAAAATAATCCTACAGATGTAGCTGCTTTATTAGCTGCGGCTACAACCATACCAAATACAGATGTAACTTCCCCAACTAATGCTATAAACCAAACAACAATAAATAGTTTAAATTTGCCTATAGGTAATCAATATTTATATGTAATATATGATTTAAGAACTATCTCTGCACAACAATTATGTTATGATGCAACATCAGCAGGTGACGCATGTTGCTTGTGTACATGGAGTTGTGTTTCGTTCTCGGCAAGTTCTGCTTTAGAAACAGCATCAGGGGTTTGTAATTTAGTTTTAGGTAGTACGTATTACCACAATAACGGGAGTGGAGTTTTACCTATTGTTGGGAGTATTGTTTATACAAATTCAACTTGTGAAGATGCTGTTGCTGGAATACCTGATGTTTTAGATACTGGTTTTTATAAAATATCAGCTACTAAATACATGGAGATTGGAGCAAATGGACTTGTATTACAAGTAAATGATTGTTAATTAATTAAATAAAATGGCACAATTAGGAATATATTATTTTAATGGAACGTCTTTTACCACAGCTACGTCTGTGTTTACTGACGCAGACTTAACTACTCTTGCCGCGGATGGATATTATTCAAATGCAGGGATTGTAAGACAGCAATTAACGGGGGTGTTATTAAACGCACGAGATTGCGATAGCTGTGCTGCACCATGTGGTGAAGGTATAGCAACCTCTATCAGTAATCAAAGCGGGGTATTTAATGCTTCAGTAGATGTTGCTAATGATATAGGTGCTGTAATTATTTATGGTTATTGGGGTGGTACAATTCCTGATGGAGTTGATATAACTTATAACGGTACTCATTATAACAGGTGGACCGCAAAAGATAATCATAACGGAGTGACTTTAATAGATGGATCAGGAACTACTGTGGATTACTCTGGCATTGGAAATCAAGGAACAAACTCGCCAACGTATTTAGGTAATGAAAACGCTAACTTACTTTTAGACAGTCCTTACAATGGGGTTGGAGTAACGTGTCCAACCGTTGGAGGTCAGGCAGAAAATTATGTGTACAATCAAGGCTCTAATAGCTATGTAGCTCAAGGTACTTTTCAAAACGTAACTGTAACCAGTTCACAAATAGGATATGCTACAGATGCATCAACTCCAAGTTCACCAGCATTTACAGCTGTAATTCCCAAAACAGGATTAACACCAACTACAATTACTGTAGATGTATATGCACCAATGTGTAGCACTGCTTTTAATTGGGATTTAGCTTGTCCAGTATCATTAACTTCTTGGATTGCATCAAATGCCCAAAGTAATGCAAACTGTGCAACTGCAACAGCTACTTATTATTTTGCACCTAATGCAACTTTTTCAGGAGGAACTTTTACTCCTGATACAAATACAATTCCTGATATAGGTAATTTTGTTTTTACAACGGCTGATGGTTCTACGTATTTAAATGACACATCAACTATACAGTATTACATTATAAATAGTTTAGCAATAGGCGTTAGAAACGGGGTAGTAATTTCAAAAGATACATGTATAACACCATAAAAATATAAAATATGCCAGCACCATCATTAACAAATCCATATACATTAACATACAGCGAAGGCGTTGAAGGTTGGCCATCTTTTTACACTTATTATCCTGAGTGTATTCAAGGTATGAATGGTTTCCTGTATACGTTTTCTGGGGGAAACTTATTTCGTCATAGCACTAATGATACAAGAAATAATTACTACGGGCAACAGTTTAATTCTACTGTCATAAGTGCATTTAATCCTGAGCCAACACTAACTATTAAGTTATTCAAAACCATTTCTTTTGAAAGTAATGCGGCATGGGATTGCACTTCTTTAATTACAGATTTAAGCCAAGGAAATGTAGACTTGTTAGAGTTTGAACAAAAAGAGGGAGAATGGTTTGGTTATGTAAGACATAATTCTGGAGTTACAAACTATGCTTTACGATATACAAATGGTTTGGGAGTAACTACAAGTGTCACTGGGGCAGCTGCTGCTACAATATGTGTGATAGGAAACCCTATTGGCAATCTTATAACTATTGGGGCTACTATGTACGTTTTAACTAATGGAGCTGCTCCTATACTTGCTGGATTAGTTACTGCAGTAGATAAAAGAAATCAAACAGTTACTTTAGATACAACAATTGCAGGAGCTGTTGCCCCTGTCAATAATGATTTTTTAATGTTTACTAACAACACTATTGCTGAAAGTTATGGGATGCGTGGATACTATATGGAATTTACTTTTGTTAACAGCGATACAACACCAGTTGAGTTATTCTCGGTAGGAAGCAATATCATGAAAAGTTATCCATAGATTTTTATTATCTTTGCTTTAAATGAAATTAAATGTTAAGCCTTTAAAAAACACTGATTATGAAAATATATTGTGTCAGTGGTGGCATGACTGGAGATGGACTCCCCCCGCTAAAGATTTTTTACCAGAGAATGGTACAGGAGGGTATATAGTTTATGATGATGATGTTCCAGTTTGTGCAGGCTTTATGTATACGACAAATTCAAAAGTAGCTTGGTGTGATTGGATTATATCCAATCTAAGCTACAAAGACAGAGTAAAAAGAAAAGAAGCACTTGAATTATTGGTAAATCAAATAACACAAGTAGCTAAACAAAAAGGTTTTAAATACTCGTATGCACTTATAAAAAACAAACCTTTAATTGACACTTATAAAAAGTTAGGTTATAAGGAAGCGTCAAGTTATACGAGTGAAATGATAAAAGTATTATAATATGGCAGTAACAACAGCAGCAGTAGTAGGAATTGCAGGAGGATTAGCAAGTGCAGGAATGTCTTTTAAAAGTGCGGCAGATCAAAAACGACAAGCTAACCAAGCAAGATCAGATCAAAAAAGACTTATGGCGGATGCCAGGCAAAAAGCTGAAAAAGATTTTTATGCAGGGCTTAACGTACCTTTAGATGCGTTTGGGGAACAGTATCGTCAAAATATTGGTGGACAACAACAAGTAATTCAATCTCTTCAAGAAGGAGATACTCGTAATTTAATAGGAGGAGTTGCTGGGGTTACTGCAGCTGCAGGTCAAGGTACGGAAAACACACGTATAGCTATGGGTCAAGAGTTGTATGACAACAGAAAAATGAAAGCCGATTCAAAACAAAACGTAAACCAACAGTTATTACAAATGGATGTTGGTGCTGCGGCAGATGAATCTATGAGAGAGCGAGATCTTTTAGAAGCAAGAGCTGCTAATATACAAGGTGGGTTTGCTGGGATTGGACAAGTAGCTGAAGGTATAGGAGGCTTAGCTCCTCTCTATGGTAAAAGCGGTGGACAAGGCAGAGCAGAGAGACTTTATTCTGGACTCGATCAAAGTCAAGTAAGTGCAGCAGCTGGAGGTGAATTATCTCGAGCTCAGCAAGTAAACAGACTAAGAGGCATGAATTATACAGGTAAACAGACCAGACAAATGCTAAGGGGCAAAGCAGGAGGAGAACAGTTTGATTACAGAATATTTGACAATCTTTACGTAGCCCCCTAATAATAGTATATGGCAGAATCAACAACAAAACCAACTGGGTCAAATGCATATTCTATATATGTAGATAAGGACACTAAATCCACTCAAGTAAACTGGGCGGAAATATCCAAGAACCTTGGTGACACAGCAAATAAAATAGCAAAAGATCGTGAGGCTGAAAAAGCGGCAATAGATGCAGCTACGCGAAAAGCAGTAGATGACCTTAATCAAATTGCAGATACTGATACTCAATCTTTAGGAACTCTTTTAATTAACGGATCAGACTATTCAAAACAAGTGTTGATGGCCAACATGGAACTAATGCGTAATGGTGGTCTTAAACCAAAAGACTTTCAACTTATTATGCAACAACAAAAAGACGGCTATAAAAACTTAAGTAGTTTTGTCGAGGGTGCTAATGATAAGTACAAAATAGCTATGGAACGTTTACAAAATGGAGAAGATGGTGCATCTATTGCGTCTGATTTAGAAATAACTTGGAATGAGGGGACATTTGGTTTTGGAGATTTAAGAAATAAAAGAGTAGTAAGCAACGCTACTACAGGAGAACTGGTTTTAGTAACAATGGAAGACGATGGTACAGGACAATTGGTTCAGCCTGATCCTAAATTAAATCCAGAAGCATATCAAAATGTAGCATACATTAATCAACGTACAAAATTTCAACTTGACAGAAGAAATACAAACAGTATTGCTGATGATATTGTAGAAAATTTAGCTACCGTTATTGACTCAAGCGTTGCATCTTTCTCTGCTATTAGTGGAGGGGGAGTAGTAACTTCAATAGAAGATTTTAGACAATTGTTTGATGATATATCTAAGCAAACAGATGCTGAAGGCAATATAACAAATGAGCTTGTAAACGATGATGGCAGTACCATGACTTACGAGCAGTTTATGAGTGATCAAGTTGATGTTATAACTGGAGGCAAGACTGATTTAAATTCCACTAATGCAATGCAAGTTTTAACTACTGCTGGATATAAATTGGTTCAGTCAGAGGCTGAGGCAAAAAAGAGAGGCATTAAAAAATACATTATATATAATAACGTAAACGGAAGACCTGAGGTACAATTAACCGAAGCCCAAATGCAAGAGGCTCGTAATATAGCTAAACGTGCTATTGAGTCTCGTATAGATCTTAAGATTAAACAAACTCAACCAGACACAGGTCAGCAAAAACAACAAATTAGCTCCAGTGGTCAAGGAGATATTGAAATAAAGGAAGACATATCAGCTTATATTAGAGATATAAATAAAATTATTACAGATCCGAACGTTGCTACTTCAGAGGCTACTATGAGAACGTTAGTAACAAACATTAACGAACAAAGAGCAAGTGCTGATAGACCAAGAGTAATTGATATTGATATTACGGATGATATAATGGTGGTAGAGTATGAAACTGGAGAGCCAACTATTATTAATAGAAGAATAAGAAATGCCACGGGTGAACAAACGAATGAAACCACATTACAAGAAGACATTGGTGCACTATATCAATTGCTTGTTCCTGGTGCACAATCTGAAACTGGATCGTTAGCTTTATCACCTTCTCAAATAGAGAAGTTTATTAAAGAGGAAAAAATTGTAATTGGACCAAGAGGTGAAAACCGAAATGTGGGATATGAACAAGACATTCAATCTCCAGAAACTTTGACTGATCAATCACCTGTGCTTCTACCTGATGGAACAAAAACAACTACTAATGATTTTTGGAATGGAGAGGATAATACTGCAGAGGATGAGTTAGGTAAAGAGTTAGATGGGGGTGCTGTAGAC